>Ga0214921_10002534_pt1 | contig 29527 bp, 26 predicted proteins | sample LL1505_MetaG_FD_177992 | JGI IMG/M metagenome (GOLD analysis project Ga0214921, IMG submission 177992) | Freshwater microbial communities from Lake Lanier, Atlanta, Georgia, United States - LL-1505 | ecosystem: Environmental > Aquatic > Freshwater > Lake | place: USA: Georgia | collected...
ATATATCGTACCAAAATTTATATGTTACTGACCTGAATATAATAATTTTATCTTGAATATCTAAATCCTTAATTAATTTATTTAATTGCTGTACATATTCAGCAGTTCCATGCCCTGCTAATATTAATATAAATTTACCTTTCCAGTATAGCGCTGATCTAATTAAGTTCTCTATAGCGTGATGTGGTCCAAAATGACCAAGTCTTATAATTATTTTTTTATAATTAATTTTCTTTTTTAATAAATATTTTTTTAGAATTTTACTATTTTTTATTTTGAAATTTATAGGGTAACTATTAAACATATAATCAATTTTAGACTTTTTAATCTTTCCAAGCCTAGAATAAATATTTGCTCTACTTATATTGGGCAATATAACTAGATCAGATTTACCTGCAGAAAAAAGTTCTAACTTAAACAAAACTTTTCTTAAATTGCCTTTGTATGACTCTGGTTTTTCAAAATCAAAATTATGACTTATTAAAAATGGTTTCTTGAATAATTTTGATAAAATATATGAAATAATAATTCCATGGGAATTATAACCTATTAATATATCAGGTCTAAATTTAACATAATACACAAAGCATTTAAAAAAGAATAATAGTAAATTAAAATAATAAAATTTTGCAAAAAAATTACTCTCTAAGAAAAAAACTTTACTTTTTCCAAAATCTACTTTGCCGTAAAATTTCTTTTTATCCTCAAAACATAGAATATGATTTTCAGTATAATTACTAGATAATTCTCTAGCTGTAAAAATAATATTTAAATAGTCTTTTGGATTTGCAAAAATAATCATTAGAGATTTTTTTTTTAACATTAATTTTTGCCAGTATTAAAAATAAAGATATCAAAAGTTTTATCTTGAACATTTTTTAAATATGATTTTAATTCTGTAGCTGTAATATTGTTATCGTAAACAAATTTATATTTATCCCAAATTCTAAGATTAAAAAAATTCTTATAAAATAGATTAATAATCATTAATGTTTCTTTTAGAAATAAAGGAATGTTTGCTTCAAAACAAATAATACTGATATCTCTTTTATATTTTGTTTTCAAACTTTTTAATATTTCAAGCTCTAGTCCCTCTACATCAATTTTTACAAAATTGGGAATACCATATTTTTGAATATAAAAGTTTATAGTTTCAGTTTTAACATAACTTTGTTTTACTAATGTAGTAAATTTATTTTCTAAAAATTTTTGTCTTTTGTAGTTTAAAGTATTATAAGCATTATTATTCTTAAGAACTAAAAAATATCTTTTGTTTTCCTTTTTTTTAGCAATAGCAAGATTTTCAATAATAACTTTATTATTATTTTTAAATCTATAATTTAAAAATTGATAATCTTCTTTATTAGGTTCAAATAGGACTACTTTTTTAGCTAATTTACTAAAAACATAAGCCTTGTCTCCTTGATTTGAACCAATATCAAAAATTATTTTTCTTTTACTTAAAATTTTTTTAAAGAAAACATAATCTTGATCTAAAGATCTTATGTATTCTGGATTTTTAATTCTTAAGATTAAATAATATAAAAAACTATGCCTAAGAAAATTATATAGTTTAAATTTTACTAATATTTTTTTGATCAAATTAACTTAATTTTATTAATAAAATTTTTATTATAATTAATTGAGCTTCTGCAAATCTCTAAAATTGAATAATTAGGTTTCCATTTTAAAAATTTATTTGCTTTTTTATAAGAAGCCACGCTTTTATCAGGATCTCCAATTCTTTTGGAATAAAAAAAATACGGAATATCTTTTTTTAAAATTTTTTTAAATATGTTTATTATCGAAAGTACTGAGAATCCCTTATTTGTTCCTAAATTAAATACAAAAAAACCTCTATTTTTGTCTAGAAAATTTATAGCGTTCAAATGTGCCTTAGCAATATCCATAACATGCACATAATCTCTAACTGGTGTCCCATCTCGTGTTAAACAATTATTACCAAAAATTTTTATTGGTTTAGATTTTAATTTTAATGACTTAAAAATTGATGGAAATAAATTATCAGTGTTTTTAGTTGGGGTTTCACCGATAATTCTTGATGGATGCGCTCCAGCAACATTAAAATATCTAAACACAATAATTCTTAAAGAATTATCATTTTTTGATAAATTACATAAATATTTTTCAATTTGATATTTTGAGTTAGCGTATGGATTAAGTTTTTTAGCAATGGGATGCTTTTCATCAATTGGAAAATATTTGGGATTTCCATAAATGCTTGCTGTTGAACTAAATACTAATTTTTTACAGCCTGTCTCCTGCATGGCTTTTGCAATGCTTATAGAGCCGTTTATATTATTATCAAAATAAACATTAGTTTTTTTAAAAGATTCTTTTACTGACTTTAAAGCAGCCAAATGAATTATGGATTCTATATTATATTTTTTTATTATTTTAATTAATAATTTTGTATCTCTAATATCCCCTTTTACAATTTTAATATTTCTTAAATTTAATTTTTTAAAATTATTAATGATATTTTTCTTAGAATTTGAAAAATTGTCAATTATTATAATCTTATTTCTTATACTCGATAGAGTTGTTATATGTGATCCTATATAACCAGCACCTCCCGTTATCAAAATATTCATTTTTTTATCTAGTCACAACCCAATTTTCCATAACCAAAATATCCATTTTAGTTCTTAGAAAACAATCTAAAGCTTGTTCGGGTTTCAACACTATAGGTTCATTTTCGTTAAAAGAAGTATTTAAAAGAATGGGAATACCAGTAATAAATTTAAAATTTTTGATAAGATTATAATATCTTTTGTTATCTTCTAGTTTTACAGTTTGTAATCTGCCTGTGCCATCAATATGAACAACACCTGGGACAAGTTTTATCTTATCTTTTTTAAATTTTAAAACCCTAGACATATATAATTCCTCATCATTAAAATCTTCAAACCAATCTGCTGCTTCTTCTAATAAAATTGAAGGTGCAAATGGTCTAAAAGATTCTCTTCGTTTAATTTTAATGTTCAATAAGTCTTTGATATCAGGATTTCTAGGATCAGAAATTATAGATCTATTTCCTAGTGCTCTTGGACCCCATTCCATTCTTCCCTGAAACCACCCAATAACTTTCTTTTTTGATATTTCTTCTGCTATAAATTTACATAAATAGTCTTCGTCTGAAATATAAAAGAATTTACAATTCTCAGGATCTAATTTTAATTTATTACTCAATATAACTTCTTCAATATAGTTATTTGAATAAGAGCTTCCAAGATAGGCTGTTTTATTTTTACTTGGTCTTGATTTAGTAATTTGATGCCAGGCGGAATATGCAGCCCCTACTGCGCCTCCTGAGTCTCCTGGATTAGCTGGGACAAACAAAGATTTAAATGATGTGTTGTTTATTATTTTTCCATTGGCTAACGAGTTTTGAGCGCAGCCACCTGATAAAGTTAATTTATCGATTCTAAATTTATCGTAAATATAATTTAGAATATAAAAGAGAGTATTTTCATAACATGCCTGAACTGATGCTGCAATATTTCTATGAACTTCATTAATTTCAGAATCTTGTTCTCTTGGATTGCCAAATAATTCTGTGATTTTTTTTAAATCAAATAAACTCTCTTGTTTGGGCGAGGAGTCATTCCATGAATATGAAATTTTTTTTTTATAATGATTAAAATAATCCAAATTTAATAAAAATTTGCCTTTTTTTTTTAACGAAATAATATTCTCTAATTTTTTTAACTCAGTTGGCTTTCCTAAAGAAGAAAGGCCCATTACTTTATATTCGTCTCCATAATTATGAAAACCAAGAAATTGAGTAAACGCTTCATAAAATATTCCAAGAGAATGCGGAAATAATATTTTATCATAAATTTTTATATAATTTTTTTCTGAAATGCCCCATGTAAGACTTGCGAAATCTCCAAATCCATCGACTGATAAATTGACAGATTTTTCATAGTTAGAATCAAAAAATGCCGAAGCAACATGACAACGATGATGTTCAACATTGATTAATTTGCATTTTTTATTAGTAACTCCAATCTCTTTTTCAATAATATTTAAAATATTTAATCTTTTTTTTTTATTTAAAAAATTATTAATTAAGAAATTGAAATTCGGTTTTTTTAAGATTAAATAACTCATTCTATGAAAAAAATTAGAAAAAAGATCTTGATTAATGGCTATGAAATCCACATCTTTGATAGAAATGTTTACTTTAAATAAACATTCTTTAATAGATAAAACAGGAAACCCGGACCAATGTTTAATTCTATTAATTCTTTCTTCTTCAATTGCTAATTTAATTTTCCCATCTACCAAAATACAAGCAGAAGAATCTGGATGATAAGCATTAATGCCTAATATGATCATGAGTAATAATTATCAAATGTCTTCTTTAAAGAAAAAAATGTTTTTTCTCTTACCAATTTTTGATTATATTTCTGCAACAATATCCTATTATTATTAACAATAAATAATTTCTTTTTATCCAATGGTAAATTTATAATTTCGATTAATTTAGATTTTAAATCTTCTAAACTGTCTATATCAAAATAAATAGCATTGGATTTTACCACTTCTTTAAAAACTTGTGAATTAGAAATGAGCATAGGCTTACGACTTGCCATTCCTTCGAGAATTGAAACTGAAAAACTTTCACAGTACGAAGAATAGAAAAAAATATCGGAATTTTTCAAATAATTAATTGTATTCTTATGAGATAAAAGACCTTTATAAATAATATATTCACCTCTAGGATCTAACTGATTTTTTAATTTAACAAAACTATCAAAACATTTTTCTTCGTAACCCCCAATTAATGTTAATTTAATATTAAAATCTTTTCTAATAGAGGAAACTGCTAATAAAATATTATGATGATTTTTATAAAAAGTTATATCTGAGATAAATATAATTTTTATAGACTTTCTAAAAGGCTCACTTTGATTTCTTTTAAAATAATTAATAATTTTATTATCCAAACAATGCGGGATTTGATCTGCTACTAAATTCTCTTTTAAAAAATTTTTTGTAAATTTATATGCAAATTTACTTAAGAAAATTACTTTGTTAGATTTATTGAAAGAGTAAATTAATAACAATTTCAAAATAATTAATTTTATATAAAAAAAACTTGGAAAATATTTAATAACTTGTTTTTTGTAAAATGGTAAAATATTTTGAGATAATGATACTACAGGTCTAAAATTAATAAAAAAATAACCACCGGTGATAAAAGCTATATTACATTTGTTTTTTTTTAAAAATTTTGAAAAAAAAAATAACTGCCAAAATATCTTAAATAAAAAATTATATTTAAATAAAAAATGATCATTATAAAAAATATTTTTATGTTTAGGTAATAAATTAATTGTTTTTTTAGGAGCCCATACGTAAATACGTTTGATCGAAAATTTATTATAACTAATATTAGTTAATAAATTTTTTAAATGACTTACGGCCCCCCCAGCAACTGTATGACTTGCGTCAATTCCGATTATCATATTTATTCAAATACTCTGAGAGCAACTTAGAGGAATTTTTAACATTATAAATAGAATTTATAATTAAATTTCTGTTAACGGATCCAAATTCTTTTATACAATTTTTGTTTTTAAAGCATTTTATGATCGCATTAGTTAAATCTTTTGTATTGCTATCGATTATAATATTACCTTTGTTCTTTTTTATAAGTTCATTTGCACCGCAATTTTTACTAGAAATAATGAGCATACCATTAGACATCGCTTCCATAGGTACAACTCCCCAACCATCAAATCTTGATGGAAATAACAACACATCATTACATAAATAAAATTTGTTTAACTTATTAATACTTTGAAATGAATAATATTTTAAATTGTTTCTTGTATTTTCTAAAATTTCGATTTCTTTACTTAACTCTCCATTCCCAATTATTGTAAAAAAAATTTTATTTTGCACTTCAGGATTTAAATTATTTATAGCATTTAATACTAAATCCAGTCCTTTTCTTTTAATAAGCTGACCGACAAATAAAAAATTTACTTTATTATTATTAAAATATTTTCTATTATTTATTTTATTAATTTCTATTGAATATGGTAAATTTAGAACTTCTCTATTATATTTTTTATAAAATCTACTAGCTTCTTTTCCGACAGATAATATTCCATCTGCTTTAAGTAAAATATCTTTAAGGAAAAAATGCATTATTTTTAATTTTAATTTTCGATTCTTATCTTGCCTTTCCAACCAGTAAAAATATTTAATTTTAATATCTTTTAACAATTTTATTATGGAATAGCTATATTTTAACTTATAACCACCTAAAATTAAAAAACTTGGTTTAAAATTAATAATAAAGTTTGTAATAAAAAAAAGTTTTTTTTTATTATCTTCTATGAAGTGTATGAATTTTTCTTTTTTATAAGTAAAATTATAATTTTTATGATTCTTGCTATAAAACAATACTTTGATATTTAAAAATTTTCTCAAAGTATTAAAAAAACTCAACTGATAATGCGTTATCGCATTTATAATAAAAACTATTCTAATTTTATTGGTCATTATTAAAAATTATTTATTTTAAAATTTCAACAAGACTATGATTGTCAATTTTTAAAATTCTATCAAAAGAATTGTCTAATATTGAGCTATCATGGGTAATAACAATAATTGTTACCTTATTTTTTAATTTACGAAATAAATCCTTTAAATTTATGGTGTAATAAGCATCTAAGAATGAATCAGCTTCATCAAACATTATAATCTCACTATTTTTGTAAAGGGCTCTCGCTATTGAAATTAACTGTTTCTGGCCTCCAGATAAAAAAAGTCCATCTTCTCCTACTACCGTTTCTAGTTTAGAATTAAATTTATTAAAAGATTTATCTAGTGAAAGTATTTGATTTATTTCTTTAAATTTTTTCTCATCGAATAACTCTTTCTCTAATATTATATTTTTTTTAATACTGTCATTTAATAAAAAAATATTTTGCTGAATGTAACTTATTTTTTTAATCCAATTTTTATTAGAATATATTTCTTGATCTATGCTATCTAACAAAACTGAACCAGAAGTTTCTTTTAATAAACCAGATAGTAAGTTGAGTATAGTGCTTTTTCCAGTTCCATTATCCCCTAATATTGCAACACACTCACCTTTTTTAATTTTAAAATCTAGATTTTTAAAGACAAAACTTTTGTTTTTATCGTAAGAAAAACTTACATCTCTAAATTCAATTGATTTATTAAAAACAATATTAGTCTCAAAAGCTTTATGATTTTTATTTAAAGTAAAAAACTCATTAAAAATAAAATTAGATGAGATTTTGTAATACTTAAGGGATTGGTAGCTATTTAAAAGCCTATTAATTGAGGGCATTGCTTTAAAAATAGATATCGCAAATAAAGCAAATAATGGAAGCAATTTTTCAATTTCTCTTTCTGTTAGTAGAAAAAAAATCATTGGAGAAATAATTGCGAAAATAGCAAGTAATTCCATCCAAAATCTTAAAATTATATTAATAAAGTCCTGTTTAAAACTAGGTAGGTAAGTATTCCTAGTAAAGTTGGAGAATTTTTTTATAAATTGTTCTTTTAGATTGTATATAAAAATATCTTTAATTCCTTTAATGGCAGAATTAACCAAAGTCTGTAAATTTCCGGTATTTGACTGAAATAAAGCTGACCATGCTAAAATTCTTTTTCTAATAATTTTAATATAAATAAAAAAAACGGATAAAAAAAGTATTGAGATAAAAATAAATATTTTCTGATTACTATAAAACAACAATATAGAAAGAGAGAAGATGAATATAAATTCAGCAAATAAAATCTGCAAACTTACTATAAAATTTTTTACGCCGTTAATATCAGTAGTTAATTTTCTCAAAAGATTATCGGAATTTGAACTTAAAAAAAAATCATAACCCTGCTCTAAATATAAAGAGAATAAATCCTTAGATAACCTAATGCATAATAAATTTAAAAATTTAAAATTTAAATAACTAATAATTATCAGTAAAAAGTTTTTTATACAAAATAACAAAGTAAATAAAAATAAAACTAAAAATTTAAAATTTATATTATGTTCTATTGAAAACCCATACAAAAACTTTGTTAAAAAAAAATCAGAAAAAGTATCATTTAAAAAAACTATTCTAAAAATCGGAACAATTAGAGATAGAGCAAGCATCTCTAAAAATATTCCAAAAAAATTAGATAAAGTATTTACACATAATAAAAAAATTTCTTTTTTTTTTAATAAATGAATAATATTTATTATGTCTTTAATCATTAAAAATTGCATTCTTTTAATTCTTCAAAAATTACTATTCTACTATTAGACTGTTTTAATATTAACAAATTTTTATTTTTCTTAAATTATTAAAAAAAATATTTAAATTTATTAATTGCCACAATCTAAAACTATTTTTTTTAGAAAAATATTGATTAAAATAGAATTTCTTCTTAAAAAGAGATTTTTCATTTAATTCATTAATATTTTTTAATGACCAATATTTTAATCCTCCATTTAAAATTTTAGTTTGAGGTATGTTAATAGAATTTTTCTTTTTTAAAATATAATTATCTGGCAAATATCTTGCTAAAATTCGTCTAAGAGGATACTTGGGAAAACCATCAAGAAATTTTTGTTCTAACGACATTGCGATTCCTGTCTCAACAACATTAAAATCAAGGAAAGGAAATCTTAACTCTCTTGAACACCCTGCGCTTACTCTATCTTGGAATCTAAGGTTTCTGAACATTTTATTATGATAGATGTCAAATACAGATATTGTCTGCAACCAACTATTATTTTTTATAATTTTTTTATCAGATTTGTAGGAATAACTGGAAGTCAAGTCTGTAGCACCACTAAACTTTGAATTAATAAATTTATCAGTTAACTTGATTACTTGTTTTTTATCTAAAGAAAGATATTGAATTAAATTATTTCTAATTTTTCTTAAATTATTATTATTTTTCATATCGTAAGCAGCCATAAGAACATGTGAATTATACCCTCCAAATATCTCATCTCCTCCTTGGCCTTCCAGAGACACAATGAAACCTTTTTTTCTTAATACATCATTTAATTTGTATGATGCCATTAAAGAAATTCCTCCGTAGGGTTCGTCCAAAAAAAACTGAACTTTTTTAGCTAGAGCCGGAATTTCTTTTTCATCTAAATAAACTTTATTTAATTTTAGTTTAAAAAAATTTGCAATTTTTTCGGCTTGAATAAAATCTGAATTTTTATAATTTTTAAACCCTACACAAAATAAATCAATAGGAAAGTTCCAGCCAAAAATCTCTTTAATCTTTATTAACAAAACCGTACTGTCTACTCCACCAGAAAAATTTAAGCTAATAGGCACATCAGACCTAAATCTAATTTTAATTGCTCGTTCTAAACATTCTTCAAAATCATCAAATGTTATTTTATTTATTTTTTTCTTTATCTCAGATTCTAAATTATAAAATGATTTACTTTTAATAGAACCTTTTTCAAAAATATTTATTGTACCTGGTTTAAATTCATTAATATTTTCAAAAAAAGTATTTGAATTATCAGGATACATTCCATTTTCTAGATATTTATTAATTTCATCAATACTAGTCTGAAGTTTATTTACAAAAAATATTGATTTTATTTCAGATGAAAAATGCAAAACATTATCTCTATCTATCGTGTAATATAATGGCTTCACACCAAATCTATCTCTAATAAAATATATTTTTTTATTTTCTAAATTAAATAGTGCTATTGAAAACATACCATTCAGCTTACTTAAATAAGCAATTCCTTTAATAGAGATAAACTCTATAAGGACTCTTGTGTCGCCGAATTTTACCAAATCCGGCCTTCCAATTATATTAGCCAATTCTACATAATTATAAATTTCACCATTAAAAACTATTAACCATTTTTTATTAAAAGAAATCATTGGTTGACTCCCATAATTCCCTCCTAAAATTTTTAATCTAAAAAATTTTATTCGTAAAAAATTATCACTATATTCAGTAACGCTGTCTGGTCCTCTATGATTTAGAGATGTGTATTTTGAATCTAAAATTTGAATATTTTTTCCAGAAGAATTAAAGTTGCCAAAAAAACCACACATTTATCTTCTTTTAGTGGAAAAAATTAATGATATAAACACATACTTTTATACAGTTTATATTTATTAAGCCAGTTTATGAAAAAGAAGCAAAGAATTATAGCGGAAATAGGACAAGCGCACGATGGTAGCTTAGGTATTGCTCACTCGTTTATTGATTCTTTGAAAGGGACAGGAATTAGTTCTATTAAATTTCAAGTGCACATTGCTGAAGCCGAAAGCAGTAAAGAAGAGAAATTTAGAAAAAAATTTTCTTATAAAGATAAAACAAGATTTGATTATTGGAAAAGAATTGAATTTAACAAGAACGAATGGATTGGGATAAAAAAACATTGTGAAAATAAAGGGTTTGAATTTATAGCTTCTACATTTTCAATAGCGGGAATTAATTTACTAAATAGTATTGGATTAAAAACTTTTAAAATAGCATCTGGAGAAGTTAATAATTATTTAATGATTGATAAATTAATTAATCTAAAAAAAGAAATAATTTTGTCTAGCGGTTTATCTAATTATAATGAATTAGATTTAATTATAAAAAAAATTAACAAATCTAAAATTGCATTGTCTGTACTTCAGTGCACCACTGAATATCCCACTTCCCCTAAAAATATAGGGCTTAACATAATTACAGAAATGAAAAAAAGATATAAAAATAATTTGATTGGATTATCTGATCACTCTGGAAATAAAAATACAATATTGGCCGCAACAGCACTTGGTGCCGATTTAATAGAATTTCATGTGACATTTGATAAAAAAATGTTTGGGCCTGATGGTTCTTCATCAATTGAAATTAATGAAGTCAAAGAATTAGTGGATGGTATTAAATTTATAAGAGAATGCATTAATAATCCTACTAACAAAGACAATACTATAAATAAAAGTGTTAGAAAAATTTTTTTTAAAAGTTTAGCCATTAATAAAAATATTAGTAAAGGAGAAATAATTTCTATTGATGATCTAGAAACTAAAAAACCTTCTAATATGGGAATGAATACAATTTTTTATAAAAATATTCTAAATAAAAAAATTACTCGCAATCTTAAATCTGGAGATTTTATAAAAAATAAATATTTTAAATAAATGAAAAAAAAAATTGCAGTAGTAATAACAAATAGAGCTAACTTTGCTAGAATTAAGTCTTTTTTAATTGAAACTAATAAATCAAAAAAAATTGATCTTAAAATAATATTGTGTGGTTCAGCATTAACACATAATTACGGAAATTTAGAACAAGAATTAATTAAAAATAAATTAAAAGTTTCGGAAAAAAGTTTCTTCTTACTTGAGGGCTCAGAAATTATAAATCAGGCAAAAACAACAGGAATAGCAATTGTAGAATTGTCAAATATTTTTGCAAAATTAAAACCTAATTTAGTAATAACAATAGGTGATAGATATGAAACAATGGCAACCGCTATTTCAGCGGTATATCAAAATATACCATTGGCTCATATTCAGGGTGGAGAGGTTAGCGGAAATCTAGATGAATTTGTTAGACACTCAATTACAAAGTTATCATCTTATCATTTTGCTACTTCAAAAAAGAGTCATGAACGAATTATTAAAATGGGAGAAAATAGACATAGAGTTTTTTTTACAGGCTGTCCGGGCATGGATATTTTAGAAAAAGTTAAATACATGGACATTCAGAAAGAGATCGAAACTATTAGCATTACAGGAAAAAATATTGAAATAAACGAGCCATATATTTTAATAGTCAATCATCCTGACAGCACAAAAAATGGAGAAATAAATTACAAGAATGTTAAAACCCTAATATCAGCTATAAATGATATAAAAATAAACAAGATAATGTTTTGGCCTAATTCAGACGCTTATAACAATATCATTGCCTCCGAGATGAGAAAACTTAAAGAAAAAAATAAAGTTAACGACATCACCTACATCATTAACTGCACACCAGAGCAATATATACTATTACTGAAAAAATCTAAATGTCTTGTCGGAAATAGTAGCTCTTTTATAAGAGAAGGTTCTCATTTAGGAAAGCCGGCAGTAATTGTTGGTGAAAGACAAAATATGAGGGAAGTGGGACCAAATGTAATGTATGCAAAATATGATAAAGAAGAAATAACTAAAAAAATTTTTTACCAGATAAAAAAAGGTAAATATGTAAAAAAATATATATACGGAAATCATGATGCTGGTTTAAAAATTAAAAATTTATTAGAAAAAACAAATTTTACTAATAAAAAATATATCGCATACTAATAAAATAAAAATTGTATAAAAATAAAAAAATTATTGGCATTATTCCTGCTAGAAAAAATTCTAAAGGTGTAAAAAATAAAAATATATATAAAATAAAAGGAAAACCTTTAATCGAATTTACTTTAGCTGAGGCTAAAAAATCTAAATTTTTAACTAAATTAATTTTAACCACTGATGATGAAAAAATAATTAAATTATCTAATAAATTTTCTCTAGATAAAATAATTAAAAGAAAAAAAAGCCTCTGTAGAAGTAATAGTAGTTCTATAGATGTGATAATTGACGTATTAAAAAAAACAAAGAAAATAGAACCAGATTATATAATGTTATTACAGCCAACTTCGCCATTAAGAAAGGCAATGGATATAGATAATGCAATAAAATCTCTTGTAAACAATAAAAAATTTCACTCTTTAGTTTCTGTTGTGAAAATAGCAAATTGTCATCCCTATAAGTCACACAAAATTAAAAAAAAATTCTTAGTACCTTTATTTCCTAGCAAAGTACATTTACCAAGACAAAAATTAGAGACTATATATAAAAGTAATGGATCTATTTATATTTCAAAAACAAAAACTTTTTTAGAAAAAAAAACATTTTTTCATAAAACTTTACCATATATAATGAGTTCTAAAGCATCGTTAGATATTGATACAGTTGAAGATATAAAAATATTCAAAAAAATTAAAAATTTATAAATATGCAATCCATAAAAAATAAAATTTTGAACAAAAAGGCAATTATTACTGTTTTTGGCCTAGGGTACGTAGGGTTGCCGATTTTTGAAAATTTTGCAAAACTTAACTACCGTGTCATTGGGTACGACACAAGCAAAAATAAAGTAAGCGAAATTAATAATAAATTTAAAAATAAAAAAAATAAAAAAATTATAATTACTCACGAATCTCATAAAATAAATGATTCAGATATTTTTATAATTTGCGTCCCAACACCGTTAAATGAAAATTTTGAGCCAGATACTTCGTTTATAGAAAAGGCTATTAAAAAAATAAACAATAACAATAAAAAAATTTTAATAATTTTAGAAAGCACTTGTTATCCTGGTTGTACAGAAGAATTGGTTGTTGACGCACTCAGAAAAAAGAGATTTAAATTAAGTCAAAATTTATTTGCTAGCTTTTCACCTGAAAGAATAGATCCTGCCAATAAAAAATATAATTTAAATAATATACCAAAAGTTATTGGCTCAACATGCAAAACAAGTCTTTATCTCACAAATTTATTATATTCAAAAATTTGTAATAAAACTATTGCACTAGATTCTTTTGCGGAAGCTGAGATGTCAAAACTGCTTGAAAATGTTTATCGACAAATAAACATTGGCTTAATTAATGAAATAACAATGATGTGTGAAAAATTAAAAATTAATATATGGAATGTAATTGAAGCAAGCTCCTCAAAACCTTTTGGCTTTAAAGCTTTTTATCCTGGACCTGGAACTGGGGGTCATTGCATACCTTTAGATCCGATGTATTTATACTGGAAAGCAAAGTCTAAGAATTTTTTTAGCAGATTCATACAAGTTGCTAATGATGTAAATCAAAATATGCCTCATTATATATTAAATCGAATATCAAATAATCTTAATAAAAAAAGCATATCATTAAAAAACAGTAAAATTTTAGTTATAGGAGTTTCTTATAAAAAGAATGTTGCAGATTATCGAGAATCTCCATCAATTAAAATTATTGAATTATTGTTACAAAAAAATTGCATCGTTAGCTATCACGATAATTATGTAAATAAAATATCTCTAAAAATTGAAAATAATAAAAATATAATACTACACAATATAAATATAAAAAATAATTCATTAAAAGAATTTGATTTAGTTGTTGTTTTAACTGATCATGACTACATTAACTGGAAAAATATCTTGCAATACTCAAGATCAATTTTTGATACTAGAAATGTATTTAAAACAAATAAAACTGATAAAATTGAATTATTATAATTACTGCTAAGAAATACGTGAAGAAAAAAAATTATACAAGAATTTATTTTTGATAAATCTATATAATAAGTTGACTTTGATTTTTTCTAAAAAAATTAATATCACTGGTTTCCATTGGAACTGTTGTTCATTAAAAGTGCCATTAAAATAGTCATAAGGTTTGTAATATTTATATTTAATGCCGTATGTCTCAAAATAATAACCTACATATAAACATTTTTTCTTATTAATTTCTTTAAATTTATAATCTGGTTTTAAAATATTTTTTAAAATATTTTTATTATAAGTTTTCTTATGAGGATGCAATCCTATTCCAAATCTAGAGTAGAACATCACATTACTAAGAGATATACTTTTTTTTCCCCAATAAACTGTTTCTACAATAATTCTTGATGAATAAGTAACTATAATGTCCGCGATATCCATTAATTTATAAGTATCTGTTTTATCGTCAGAATTAATTACTGTTACATTTCTTGAAGAATATTTATTCCATTTTTTGTCTTCAACATTGTTCTTAATATTTAAACCTGGATGAACCCTAATAATTAAATGAATGTCTTTAAAACTATTTATTACTGTCAAAAAATCTCTAAAAACATTTTCTTGATTATAATCATATACTGCTGCAGCTTGCTCGTAATCTGTAGCTGTGTAAAATACGACAATTCTTTTTTTAATATTATTAAAACTTAAATAATTTTTTTTTTGATTTTTTACAAAAGAAAAACCCATATCAACTGGCTCTCTGTTTCTTCTTTTTAAAAAATGCTGCTTACCTATATAATATTTTTTCTTTTCATTTTTAGTTAGCTTCCAATACCTTTTAATTTCTCTTGCTCTAAAATCATGATCGTGAATATTTTTTTTAAAAATCTCATATTTATCATAACTTGCACCTCTATCGTGGAATAAAATCTTTATCTTCATCTTGTTAGCAACTAATGCAATAGGATAACAAATTGAAAATCTTCCATTAAATGTAATAATTATATTAGGTTTTTCAATTATAATTAATTTGATGACTCGCTCAATAACAATTGCCGCACTAATTAATAATTGTTGAACATAATTATTAATTTTATCTAGCTCTATATTTTCATTTCTAAAATAAGAAATTATTGATGACGCCACCCCTTCGCCTAATGGAAATTTTTTATATTTATATTTTCTTAGATCATGAAGATTTCCTTTAAAATTATTGGCCCAGTTTACAATTTCATTGTAATTATTAATTAAGTTATTATTGCTAAAATTGGTGCATTCAATTTTGTTATTGGTTAAAAAATTAATAAAATTATCAATTCTTTTTCTATATGAAAATCTAAAAAAACCGCATATTACCGGTAACTTCCAGTCAGTCCATAAAAGATTATCTCCAAGCCATGCAAATTTTATTTCATTATTTTTATTTTTTTTATAATTAAAAATTATTTCAGCTGCAGTTTCTAAATGAGGTTTTGCCGCAACTGTCTCAACAAATAATATTTTCATAAAACTTTATGCAATAATTTAGAAATTCATAAAATAAATTAAAGTTTATTTAATTAACAAACTTTCGACTTTTTCAAAAATTATATGCCCCAAAAATATATGGGCCTCTTGAATTCTTGCGGTAATTTTGCTCGGTACAATTATATCTAAATTTGCTATTTTTTTTGCTTTTCCTCCTGAGTTTCCAAGGAAGGCTATTGAAAAAATATTCATTTTTTTTGCTATTTTTAAAACATTTAATATATTTTTGGAATTGCCACTAGTTGACAGAGCAATTAAAATATCATTTTTGTTTCCTATAGCTTCTAGATTTCTAGAAAATAAATCCTTAAATGAATAGTCATTTGCGCAAGCTGTAATTGTTGAGGTATCTAATGCCAAGGCAATTGCAGGTATTGGATTTCTATTTATATTCGGTCTTAATCTAACCAGAAACTCAGCGGCTAAATGTTGAGCGTCAGCTGCTGAACCTCCATTTCCACATAATAAAACTTTACCATTATTTGATAAAGAGTCATGTATTGCATTAATACATTTAAATATTTTTTTTTTAAAAATTTCTTTTTTTAATTTATTTTTTACCTCAATATTTTCTAATATTTTTTTTTCATAAAATTTCTTGAAATTTTTATACATTTAATAATGAAAGTCTAAAATTTAATGTGAGCTCTTAATTTTTTTGCTATTAATTGTTCTTCTTCTGTTATATGGCCTACTTTAACCTCTCCCAAAGCAATATGCATTTTTTCTAATGAAGAAGTTAGATGTTTCATTCCTACGAATTCTAAGGAAGCAGACTGGTCAGAGCCATACATTGTTCTATCTATCGTAATATGTCTTTCTAATGAAGAAATCCCAAAAAAAGAAGCAGCCAAAGAAACTGCAACTCCATTTTCATGTCCACTATAGCCAACATTGCAATTAAAAGTATCTTTTAAAGATTGAATTGTTTTGAGATTTGCATCTTCTGGTTTCATTGGATATGTTGAAATGCAATGCATTAATTCAAAAGGACAATTATTCTCTCTAAAAATATTTACTGCCTCTCTAATGTTTTCTAAATTTGACATTCCTGTAGATATAAATGTGTGTTTCTTTTTCTTTGCCACTTCTTTTAAAAAAATTTTATCAACTATCATTGCAGAAGCGATTTTTTGAAATTTAGGATTAAATTTTTCTAGAAAATCTAAACTTTCTAAATCCCATGCGGAAGCAAACCAATCTATTTTTTTAAATTTACAGTAAGAATCTATTTCCTTATAATCATCAAAGCCAAACTCTAAACCCTCTTTTTGCTGTCTGGTTGTTTTTCCCCATGGACTTTCTCTAGGGGTGTCGAGAATTTCTTTTGAGTAAACTAAGTCTATTGTTCTTTTTTGAAACTTCACTGAATCAAATTTTGCACTTTTTGCATTATCAATTAGTTGTTTGGCAATATTCAAATCACCGTTATGATTGATGCCAATTTCAGCAATTAAATAAATATTATTTATCATATTTTTTTTATAGATTTATTAGCTCCATAGTAATTAGCAATTTTTAAATCATTTAAATTATCAATATCGGAAACAAATTTTTTATTTATATAACACATAACTCTACTTCCGTGCAAAAGTCCCTTTAGAATTAATTCTGTTTTAATTATATCTATATAACCATTAGGAATATAAGTCTTTTTATATTTTTGCCTAGGATAGTTAATTTGATCTAAGTTGGATGATCTAAAAATTGGTGAAAAAATTATATTATTTTCTTTTATTATAACAGATTTATAAATTGAATTAGAAATTGGGCTAACAGATCGCAAGGATGAATATTTTTTTTCATTTTTTATAAAATTTTTAATTACTCGATCTAATATTTTGCTATCTCTGAAAGGTGTAGTGGGTCTTAGATGAACAAAAAATCTTGGTAAAGTAAATTTATAATTTTTTACAAAGTCATTAAAAACTTCAAAATCACTGCTATAATCTAGCGAGATACTTTTTTTTCGTTTATGAAAAAAAAAATTTGAATATTTTTTTGCGATATTAAAATATTTTTTACTGTCTGAAGAAAAAATAATCTTATCTATTTTTTTGGCACCATTAGCAGCTAACAAACTATATACTAATAATGGTTTTTTTTTTAAAAAAACAATATTTTTATTTTTAATTGACTTAGAGCCTGATCTCGCTGGAATAAAAGCCCAAACTTCATTATTTAATTTCATTTATTTTTAAACTATTATAGGTTCGAATTATGAATATTTTATATCCAGATTTAAAAAGTAAAACAATAATTATAACTGGTGGTCTTGGATTTTTGGCTTCTCAATTTGCAAAAGCATTTGAGGGTAATTCAAGCAACGTAATAATTCTTGATGTTAAAAATTCTAATAAAAAAAATTTTTTTAGATGCGATATTACAAAAGAAAATGAGCTTAAGGCTATCAGCTTAATAATAAAAAAAAAATATAAAACAATTGATATATTAATTAATAACGCTGCCAATAATTATATTGCTGGATCAAATTCTTCTAATACAAAACTTGAGAATTTTAGTGAAAAAATTTGGGATGCGGATTTAAATGTTGGATTAAAAGGGGCTATGCTTTGCACAAAAATATTTGGCACTGTAATGAATCGTCAACATTCTGGCGGAAATATAATAAATATTTCCTCTGATCTAGGAATTATCTCACCGGATAATAGGATTTATAAAAAGGATTCAGTTAAACCGCTGACCTATTCAGTTGTAAAACATGGAATTATTGGATTAACTAAATACACGGCCACTTATTGGCCAAAAAAAATTAGGTGCAATGCTTTAGCATTTGGTGGAATGGAAAATAATCAAGATAAAGATTTTATAAAAAATGTTGAAAAGCTAATTCCTCTAGGAAGAATGGCAAAAAAAAACGAATATAACAGTGCAGTACTTTTTTTAGCTTCTAAAACATCATCTTATATTAATGGAGCAACTCTAGTGGTTGATGGCGGTCGTACGATATTATAAATTATAAGAAATTTTTTTTTAATTTCATAGCAAAACGTAATGTTTTTATACCATTAAATAAATTTAACTCGTCAGAAATATTATTTTTAGATTTAATTTTTGATAAAAAAAATTTTAATTCTTTTATAAAAATATCATTTTTTTTAAAATGAAATTTTCTAATAATTTTTTTATTATTTTTAAAAATTGCAATTTTTTGACTATTTAAACAAACATCAGCTGAACCTTTTTCTCCAATCAAATAAATTTTTCTTTTTTTTGGTCTCTCTAAAAAATTCAAATTCATAGAGCATAAGATTTTATTATTATTATTTTTTAATAAAAAATTAGCAGAAAAGACATCTTCTACATTAAGATTTAAATTAGAAACTTTTGATGAAACAGAAGAAATTTTTTTAAAGTCATAGTCTTTAAACAAGTGAAGTAAATAATCGATTTCATGAATTTGGGTTAAAATCACTCCACCACCAAGTTTTTTTATAGCAGCATAAGAAGTTCTATAATCTTCATATGGATGAAAATCTCTTAAATGTTCCCCATGATGAATATGAACTGAAAAAATTTTTCCTATAGGAGATTTTTTTTTAAAAAAAGTTTCCAGATACTGGATAATAGGATTAAATCTTAATTGAAAGCCCATCATTGTTATTATTTTATTATTTTTTTTTAATAAAAATTCAATTTCTTTAATCTTTTTTAATGAAGATCCTAAAGGTTTTTCAACAAAACAATTAATATTATTTCTTAATAACCAGATAACTTGAGAAATATGATGAGACGTTGGAGTGCATATAAATGCACAATCAATCTTAACTTTATTAATAATAATCTCTTCTAGATTATTTACATATTTTAATGAATACTTCTTTTTAATATCTCCTTTTATAACTTTGTTTGAATTATTTAGTAATGGAGTAGTGTATTTCTTTCTTAATGCATAAAATTGAGCTTTTGGTTGAATTTTTTTTAAATTTCTCAAATGTCTTTGACCAATTGAGCCTAGGCCTATAATTAAAATATTCATTCTAAATTTTATTTTTCTCGATAAGATTATTAAAAAAGTTGTAATTTTTTTTTGCTTGGCTAATAATATTATGCCCTCTCTGACTTTCAATTGAAAAACTACCCTTATATTTTATTTTTCTTAAATAAAAAAAGAATAAATCAAAATCAACTAAACCTTTGCCAATTATAACGTTTTTTTTTAAACTATTTTTATCTTTAAGATGAATGTGCCTAATATTACTTCCAAAAGATTGAATATCTAAAAAAAAATCTCTTTTTAAGACAACTCTATTCCCAGAATCAAATAAAAAAAAACAATTATTAGATTTAATTTTTTTTTTTATTACTTCATATTTATGTGGGGACATATTACTTTCTAAAAGTAGCTCAATTTTATAATTACTACAAATTTTAGCTATTATAGATAAATTTTTAATTGTATTTTTTTCATTTTTTAAATTAACAAAACTTTTCCCATACAAAGGAATTATATATTTTTTTACTTTTAATAACTTAACTCTTTTTAAAATTTTTAATGCATAGAGCAAAGTTTTTTTTTTAGATAAAGGATGATTTATAAAATAATCATCACAAAAAGAATAGATTTTGATATTATTTATGCGTGAAAATTTAATATATTTATTTATACCTTCATTTTTCCAGATCGGATTATCTTTATTAATATTTCTTTCTGCGAAAAACTCTATAAAATTATATTTAAGTTTAGCTGCAATACTAAACTCTCTGAATGGATCTTTTGGAAAACACTGAAGTTTTTTTCCGGAATACGTTAGTCTTCCTTGAAGAACTCCAATCATAAAGGCTACTTAATGCCAGCAGATAACAACATTATTTCTTTGGAAAACCTAATCCATTTATATTTTAATCTAAAATAATCAGGTGTAAATATTCTTGTCATCTCTGAAAAAAATTTAAATGAATTTTTTATAAAAAAATTATTATACCACAATATTGGCAACTGTTTAAAACTTTCAACTTTAACATTTTTAAAACCAGACATTAAATAAATGTCATGTAATGATTTTTTAGTAAAGGGAGTTCTGTGTGTAAAATCTTCATAAAAAGATCGATAAATATATGGCCATTCCGGTGTTAAATTAATTAAAACACCTGATGGTTTTAATACTCTATATGCTTCTTTAAATATATTTTCTGGATAGTAAAAATGCTCAATAAAAGACTTTGAAAAAACAACATCAAAAGAATTATCTGGGTAAGGTATATTTTCTTTGGTTATATCAACTACTTTGATTTCAGAATTTTTACAAAAATTAGCTGCATAATCTGATATGTCTATTCCAAAACCTTTCATTTTATTATTAGTGAATTCATTCAAGAATTCACCTCGACCGCATCCAAGCTCCAATACTGAGGAATCTGAATTAATACAAAATTTTTTAATTAAATAATTAATTAATTTAGAAGGATAGTTGGTAAAAGGTTTATTTTTAGATGAATATACTACATCTATATATTTAGAGTTAGTCATTAAATTTTAAATTTATATTAATATGAAAAAATTAACAGTAAATAAAGATTAAAATTTTTTAATAAACGTGAAAACACTAAGAAAATAAAGATTAAAAAAATTAATCGTCTTTTAAAACTTTATCGATTCCTAAAATAAAAATTTATATTATTAAATAATTTGTAGATCAACACTTTACTCATAAAATTTAAGATACTTGAAAAATAATTAAATTTAATAATATAATTTTTAAACTTATAACCTTTCTCGTGGTTACCAAAAAAAAACTTTTGTTTAATTCCACTTTTAATCCAAAAGATTACCCATTTATATAGATTAATATTTTTTTTAGATTTTAAATTATTATTAAAAATTAATTTTTTTAAATCATCAAGATTTTTCGGAATGTAACAAAAACCTAAATCTTCATAAAATGTTCTTCCCAAAAGAATACAAGGCTTGTTAGCATAAACAGCTTCTACAGCGATTGTAGAAAAGAATACTATCACTTTTTCTGCATTTTCCATTAATTGATATGTGCTTATTTTTGAATCTGCAGAAATAAAATGGATGTTCTTATATTTATTTTCAATACTATTTAAAATTTTATTATGCTCCCATTTCACCTCTTGTAAATTTGGATGAGATCTTATCCATAATTGGTATCTTGAATCCGAATGATTGTTAAATAACTTACAAATTTTCAGGATAATCTCAGTTTGGCTACCAAATCTTAATTTATCATACATCTCGCCAATAGAAATATATTCATCTTCTGAGCTAGTAAAAAATACAATATTTTTTTTTTTTCTGTCCCAATTTTTAGGCAATTCATGTTTATTTTGATCCTGCACAAAAGATTTATTTACAGGGCTATTGATTGGAAGACCCATTTTTTTATACTTAAAATAATTATATACATTTTTTTTATTTTCATTAATTAGTGAATTGCTAATAGATTTAACTTTGTGTGATATATAGCTAATACTTTGAGGTAAATTATTCCCAAAATTTCTAACGCCTTTGCTATTAGCAAATACGGTTGTGTGTTCTAACACATTAACTTTTATTTTATAATTATTAGCAATTCTAAGTAACGGTCTCGCTTGGCCTTGTCTTCCGTTAAAAAGGAATATTTCTTTAATATTATTATGCATTAAAAATTCAATATAAAAATCAGTCAAACAGATTCCTGATAATAATAATTTTTTTAAAGAATATCTTGATAAAAATCCTTTGAGATCCATGTCTCTGATTAAGGACAAATAACTTGAGTAAACAGCTAGACCTAGGTCAGTTTTTTCATAAATAAAATTTTTCAAACTTTTTTTATCTTTAAAAATTTTATTTAAGTTTTTATTATTAATAATATTATTAGATATTTTTGGTGTTTCAATTAAATTAAACCTTCCTGATAATTTTTTTAAACCATTTTTTAATCTATCTTTGCATGCGAAACATACACTTCTGAATCCATAGGGATTTAAAGAACATGCATAATTATTTAAACCAGCGCAAACAACAATATATAAAGATTTTTTTTTACTGATAATTTCTTGACTCTTAGAAAGTAAAATTTCTAATTCAGGGCTTGGTAAACCGCTTGGAATATGCACCAAGTAATTCATAACTAAATTAATTAAGTTCTTTTATTAAAATAAAATTTTAATAATTTATCGTTAATGTGACCTAAGCTTTTTTCATTCAAATAAAAAAAATGCTGTTCATTTCTTTTGTTATAATTATGGCGCCAATTTCTTTGAAAATTTAATTTCATAAATGACGCATTAGCTGATCTTCCGTCCATTATAAGTATAGTTCCTGGACAAATAAAATGCTCAAATTTAAGAACATCGCACATCATTGGCATTAACTCTTTATGATTAACAGTAAAGTTGCAAATTCTTCCTTTGGTTGAGAATTGATGGGGTCCATCAATATATATAAAATCAGGGTTAAATAAGAAATGATTTTTGTATTCTGTGGCGTAATTATTTTTATAATAACACATTTGAACTTCTGAAAAATGAAAATTCACAAAATTCAAATATTTTTTTCCAAAAAATCTAATAATATTTTTTTTTGTCATATTTAAATATAATTTGCTATCATCTATTATATGCAGATTGAAAGGTTGAAGAATTCTTTGAAACTTATAATTCTTATATTTATTATAATTTCTTATAAGCGCATCTAAAATTACCAAGCTGGACCAACCTGTTCCATATTCTAAAGCACTTACTCTTTTGTAATCAATAACTGTTTTGTGTAAAGAGTATAAGTCCAATAAATCTGGACCATAAATATCTTTTTGTTTTCTTATATCTCTATTTCTTGAATCAAATTCACTTTTAATTTTAATTAAAAACTCTAATTTATTATTTTTAAGATATTTTTTGGCTTTTAATAAATTTTTTTCAGAGATTTGTTTAGGAATATACATTCTACCCATTTTAATAAATCTTTAATACAAATTAAACAATAGCTATAATCATAATTAAAAAAATTAATAAAGTTGTTACAAAGAAAGTCAGGGCTTATATCAATAATAACTAATATCTAATTGTTTTAATCTACTTGCGATAAATAATTTTATAGATTAATTAACAAACTTTCTTGATCCCAAATAATAGAGCCTGTGTAATAATTAAAAACAATAATGGATCTTCCATTTTTTATAGGTGCAGTTCCCTTATGTAATCCTGTTGTATCCGCAACAAAACAAGTTCCAGCTTTTCCGTTTATTTTGACAACATCAAAATAATTTTTAACTTCGAAATCTTTATATCTTATTTGCGGGGTAAATCTAAATGGCTTTATTAAATGAGATTTAATTGCATATTCATGAGGACCAGAATCATCATCTACATCAGTCAAGTAAATAAAAAATTTTAGTACTTTGTATCCATCTCTATCTCTATGCCACTGCGTAGTTTTAACTTTGTCAGGATCATAAAATACTTTTGTATTCCAAGAATGAACAAAGAAATTACATTTTTCTTCTTTAAGATATTCTTTGGCAATAGCATGAAAACTTCTAATTCTTGCAAAATTTTCAGCGTCAGACATGTTAACGATAGTGTTTGCATTCGAAGCTATATCTTTATTTTCATTTTTATTTATTTTAAGAAAACTTAAATCATTAAGACTGATATCGGATAAAATTTTGTACCCATTTTTAATTAACTGATCTTCTTTTAAAGAGTTTATTTTTAAATTAATCTTATTTCTATTTAAATAATATCTGAAGCTGTCAAGGTAATTTGATAAATAACGCAAAAAAAATCTTCTGATAAACTTAAAACCTTTTCTGGAAAAATATGTTCTTTCAAAAAATGTTGCTTTTATTTCTACTAATAAAAAGTATAAATGATTATTCATATAAAAAATTATATCTTCTTTGGTGCAACAAGATTTCCTCTACAAAAAAATCTCTCTAGAAAATTTTTGTGTGAAATACATTTGTAGCCTCTGCTTAGAAAGTAAATAATTGCTAAATTTGCATCCATATTAACAACAGCATCATCATCAGCAATAGAAGGATATTTACGCCATAAATTATAAGTAGGAGAAAATTGTTTTGCAAAGGAATTAAAAACTTGCTTATTTTCAGACCAACACTTACTTTACTCATTATAATTTAGATTTTCTTTATAAATTCTATTTAACATTTCAAAAATATTCACAAATACTTTATAAAATAATTTATTAATACCACATAAATATTTTACTATCAAGTAGTTTCTTTTTCTTTAACAGTTTTAATGTTTTATAATAATTTTTTTTTTGCTCTACGCCTGATTGGTGAAGCTCAATATAAACGGTTTTTATTTTATAAATATTTTTAATAACGTGATTAATTATTTTGTATTCCCAACCTTCAATATCAATTTTTAATAAATCAATATATTTGTATTTTAGTAAAATTTTTTTAATGTTTTCAGTTTTAGTTTTTATAAAATTTTCACTAGAAACATTTGTTTTATTTTTGGAATAAGAACAACCTTCTGCTAACGAATATTTAGCTGAATCAGATTTCGCTAAGTATAAATTTAATATTGTTGATGTATTAGATACTCCCTTGTTAAAAATTTTAATTTTAGGATTTTTGTTAAATATTTTTTTTAAATATTGGCAGCAGTAAGGATTTGGTTCATAACAATATAATTTTGAATTGAATTTATCTGATATATATAAACTAAAATTACCAACGTTTGCGCCAAAATCAATTACAACGGAATTTTCATTTAAGTTTAAAAAATTTAAATTTTTATACATTTTGTATTTCGGTAAATAATAAAAAATATTAACTCGCAAAAATTTATATTCAAAAAAAAAATTTATTAATGGTCTTATTGTTGAAAAAGATAAAATAAAAATCTTTTTAAAAGCTTTTTTGCAAAATGAATATAAATTTAATTCGTTAAAATAAAAAATTGTCTTTTTAATTAAATTCTTATTTTGATTATTTTTGTATTGTAAGTAATACAATGTGATCTTTCTTTTTTTCATTATATTCAAAATTATCTTTAAAGCAAATATTTAACGCATGAAAGATTGAAAAAATTCATACAAGACCTGCTGATAGATTCTGTAACTATTTTAAGATATGATGGACCTAACTCACCTAACGCTTAATTTTCCAATAATCAAAACTTTAAGACCAGCTCTAGTCCCCGCTATGTGGTGAAGCAACATCAACAAAATAAACTTGTGTGTATGCTAGTTCTTTTACTAATAAATGCAAAATAGATTTTTAGTTAAATGATTTAAAAAATACGGTTCCTTTAATAATGTATTATCAAAGCGCTTAATATTTAAATCAATTTTTTTTTAAAAAATTTTTTTATTATTTCGCTATTAAAATCAATTTTTTTTGAATACCTAATCTCTTTTCGTTTATCCTGAACAATAGAATCTATTTTAAAGATAGATTTGTTTGCAATTCTTTAATTATATCAAGGTATTTTTACAGAAAGGACGATAAATTCGTTTTTAATCTAACATGAATTTCAAACTAAAAATTCTTACTTTTATGAGATCTTATTCATATAAAAAACGGAAAAGCTATTTTTAATTTTAAAATTTTTTTAGATATTTTTTTTTAAAATATATCTATGTTCTCCATATCCATAAACACTAAAAGCTTTTTTTGGATTCATTTTTTTTAATTGAAACAATCGCTCTGTGTCATCAATAGAATGTCCTCTGTTAAATCTTTTAATAATTTTAAAATTTGAAGACTTAAATAAATTTTCAACTTCTTTTTTTGTAGTTAAATCATTATATTTTACGAAAACGTGGTCCATTAAATAAAAAATTTTATTATAATTTAAATTTAGATTAACTAAACTCTTAAAGAAATAAATTTTATTATAATTTTTTAAAATTTTTCTAAAAGCTTCAATACAATACCACTTAATGCCATCGGTAGAAGATAGATAAATAATGCATATTCCGTCACTTTTTAAGATCTTGTAAATTTGCCTCAAGCCCAAAGATATATCGCCTGTATGATGAAGAACTCCATTGCAGAAAACGATATCGAAACTTTCTTTTGGTAGGTTATTTTGGTTTACGTCACCTACTTTATATTCGACATTTGAAAATCTATTTTTAATTCTGGCAGTTAAAATATTTGTCTTTGACTTATCATAACCCAAAATTTGAGGCTCACCTGAATTATTGTACCTACTTAATTTTTTTAATGATAATTTGGCTATTGCTTGCGTGTATCGACCATTTCCACATCCGTAATCTAAAATTCTTTTATTTTTAAATAATTGAAGATTAACATTGTTTCTTTTCAATCTTGTCTTAAGCAAATCATAAGGTTCTTTATAATAATGTTTGTCACTAAAATTTTCAAATAATATTCCATAATAATCTTCCGTTTTTAAATCTTTTTTATTTTTTATTGATAAGTTTGTATTTTTTAAAAATTTTTTAAATCCAAAATTTTTGCTAGTTTCTAGAATATCGATTATTTCTTTGCTTAAATTATCAATAGCGGAATAATATAATTTTAAATCTAATTTTTTTTTTTTAAGAAAAAAATGTACTTTAGAAAAAAAACGTAAAAAAAGATAAGGTGTAAACGAAGTTAGATTTTCTTTTTTATGCTCTTCTAACTTTTTAAATAATTTTATTAAATTATACAATTTATTACTTAAAATATTTTTTCTAGATTTAATAAACGATGAATGAGTCACAATTATTTACTTTAATTTTTTTTTGTTTAAATCTGATATTTTTAATTAAAAATTTATTTTAGATTAAAAGCAACTTTAATATTGAGTTTAGCCAACATTATCATTAAAATTAAAGAATATGAAATAATTGAATCAAAATGAACTACAAATCTATTTCTAATTTAATGATTTAAAAAATACGGTTCTTTTAATAATGAATTATCAAACTGTTTAATATTTAAATTAATTTCTTTTTTAAAAAATTTTTTTATTATTTCGCTATTAAAATCAATTTTTTTTGAATACCTAATCTCTTTTTGTTTGTCCTGAACAATAGAATCTATTTTAAAGATAGATTTGTCTGCAATTCTTTCAGCTATCGAATGAAATGCTGCTTTGACAGTTGACATCGTATATTCGAACGGATTAGTTTTTACATTTGACATGGCGTGATAGAGTATTGGTCCGCTATCTAATCCTTTAGATAAATAATGAATTGTTGAACCCGCTAAATGTGAATTATTGTCGTATAAAGCCCAAAAATTACAATCTGACCCCCTGTAATAAGGTGACACTCCAGCATGTACATTGATTGCTTTCTGTAAAACTAAAAAATCGACTAAATTTCCTTTAATATAACTGCTTCCAAACACAATATAAATGTCGCTTTTTAAAAAATTGTTTATGGAAGATAATGATAAATTGTTCAATTCTCCATATAAAATAGATAAAGTTTTAATATTCTTAGAGCTTTTATTAAAATATTCTTTCTTAAAAATTTTATTTTCCGCTTCTCTGACATGACTAAAGTACGCCTGAATAGCTTCGGTCTCAAAAGGTCTTTCTAACTTTTTGTCAATTGATAAATTTTTGCATTCCTGAACTACCCAAAGTTCATCGCAAACAGCAGATAATAAATTTATAAAATAATTATGTCTGCGATTGTTTAATGTAAATAAAGTAATTTTCATAATTTACGTTAAAATAAATTACAATCGTACCTTGGTAATTCATAAGGTCGGAATTTCAAATCTTTAGCACTTATATCTCTGCGCTCAACACTATAGGCAAGTTTAAATTTTAATTTTTTTAGGATCTTTAAAGTATCAAAATTATAAGAGATTTTTCCTCCATAGGGGTAACAAAATATATCAATATTTTTATTGATGATTTTTTCTAAAAAAATCTTACTATTATTTATCTCCTTAAATTGTTTTTTGTAGTTTAATCTAGATAACAATATATGGCTTTCTGAATGAGAACCAATAATCATCCCTAAAGATGATAAATATTTAATTTCTTTTTTGTTAAGATAGTAATCCTGAGATTTTACATTAATTTCAAATTTTCTTAACAAATAATTAAGAATTTTATGTTTTAATTCTAAATTTCCATAATAATTCATAATTTTTTTAAATTTTTTTTTGTAAAATTCATCATTGTGTTTTTTATATGCCACTTGATACTTTAATTTCTCTTTTTGATTATAATAGTTATCAATTTTATTTTTATTCAAATATTTTTCTAATTCATTTACGGCTTCAATGCCCTTAACTTTTCCTACAATTAAATGTGTTTTATGAACATCTAATATTGTATTATTTTTTAAGGGTAAAGTTGGAATAAAAAAAAGGCCTACACTATTATGTTTTTTTAAAATTTCAGCAGCATATATATGATCTTTAAATCCATCATCAAAAGTAAGGAGATATTTGCTGCTATCAAAAAAAATTTCTTGATATGAATTTATTAAACCAGTTTTAGAGAATTTATTTAGTTGATTATTATAATCATTTTTTTCAAGTATATTAGAATAAGGAAAAAACTTATTTTTGTTCCTTATATAATGGTACATTACACATTTCATATTAAATAATTACAAAAAAGATTTATTATTTATATGCAACAAGATCTCTAACATTGTTATTTGTATCAAGAAAAATTTTTCAGTGCATAAATCAAGCCAATTGAGCTATTAGTAACGGTAAGCTTAACGTGTTACCACGCTTCCACACCCGTCCTATCAACGTCGTAG
>Ga0214921_10002535_pt1 | contig 29527 bp, 30 predicted proteins | sample LL1505_MetaG_FD_177992 | JGI IMG/M metagenome (GOLD analysis project Ga0214921, IMG submission 177992) | Freshwater microbial communities from Lake Lanier, Atlanta, Georgia, United States - LL-1505 | ecosystem: Environmental > Aquatic > Freshwater > Lake | place: USA: Georgia | collected...
GAGGCCGTCGCCCAACTCACCGAGATCGGTCTGGGCCAAAGCAGCGCGGTCGGCATTGGTGGCGACCCCATCAACGGTCTCAAGCACATTGATGTAATGAAGGCCTTTAACGACGACCCCGACACCGATGCCGTGATCATGATCGGCGAGATCGGCGGACCCGACGAGGCTGAAGCCGCACGCTGGTGCAAGCTCAACATGAAAAAGCCGATCGTCGGCTTTATCGCCGGCGTGACCGCCCCTGCGGGCAAACGCATGGGCCACGCAGGTGCCCTTATCAGCGGCGGCGCGGACACAGCAGATGCCAAACTCGCCATCATGGAAGAGTGCGGTTTCACCATCACCCGCAACCCGTCCGAGATGGCCAAGCTGCTCAAGGCGATGCTGTAAAAACAATACGCCAAGCTTAGGCTGGGCTTGCTGCGGGGCTACTCCCGCACAGGCCAGCCGTCAAAGTGCCCTGACACGTTCGTGTGGGCACTTTTTTCTTTTGAGATCCCACCCCACCCCACGGAGCGCGCACATGGAATTTCTTCAAACTCCTGAATTTTGGATCGGCCTGATGAAGATCATCTGGATCAATATCATCCTGTCCGGAGACAACGCAGTGGTCATCGCGCTCGCGGCCCGCGGTCTCCCCGCTGCCCAGCAACGTCAGGCCGTCTTGTTTGGTTCGGGTGCTGCGGTGGTGCTTCGCATTGCACTGACTGTCGTGGCTGTCCAGTTGCTGGCCATGCCCTACTTGCAAATCGTGGGTGGACTGCTGCTTTTGTACATCGGCGTGCAGCTGCTCAGTGAGCAAGACGGCGATGAGGGCGAAGAAAAACAATACAGCAGCCTCTTTGCCGCCATTCGGACCATCCTCATTGCCGATCTGGTGATGAGCCTTGACAACGTGATCGGTGTGGCCGCCGCCGCCAAAGGCAGCATGTTGTTGTTGGTGCTGGGTTTGGCCATCAGCATTCCCTTGGTGGTTTTTGGCAGCACCATGATGATTCGTCTCATGGAGCGCTTCCCCGTCATCGTGACCCTTGGTGCTGCGCTGATTGGATGGGTGGGCGGAGAAACGGTGGTCAGCGACACCTCGCTGCACGACCTGGTGGCCGCTAGCGAGTGGCTGCACACGGCAGGCCCCGTGGCGGGTGCCGCGCTGGTGCTGGGCCTAGGGCGCTGGCTGCAAAAACGGGGGCCAAGTGAAGCTGCCTAAAGGCGAACTGAAGGCGATGAATTAGTTTTTACTCTGGCATAAATTAAAATTTGTTAAAGTGGAGAAACCGAAAAAACTCTCAAAAGGTGGACGCAATGAACAATCAACAACAAGCAGGCATGACGCTGGTCGAGCTGATGATTGTGGTGTCTATCATTGGAATTTTGGTGAGCGTCTCTCTGCCCGCCTACCGGTTGTATATGGCCCGTGCCGCAGCGTCGGAAGTGCTAGCGGCGCTAGGGGCATCCAAGACGCAGTTAGAAGAGTTCTATGCTGTCAAAGAGCGTTTCCCCGCAAGGGCTGACAATTTATCAATGCAGCAGTCTTCATCGAAATACATTTTATTGATTGAATACAACGATGCCACAGGCAACATAGTCGACCTACGCACTTCATTGGTGGCAAGAGGATCGGATGAATTTAAAAAATTGACCAGCTCCAACGCCGCGATAGGATCCATATGGCTGAGGGCGAGCTCGCGCGGGGTAGGGCAGGGAATTGATTGGCAGTGCATGAGCAACCTGCCACAAGACATCATTCCCAATCGGTGCACTTACAGCACCGGCCAATGAGGAGCCGATAAAAAATTAATTGCTAAATTAAAAAATTAAATAAAATAAAATAATTTTTAATTATTTTAACAAAATATCAATTTCTAATTAATTACAATTATTATTGTTGTACATTTGTGCTTGGCATTTTCAACACAAAGGAGTCAGTTAATGAAACGTTCTATGCAAAAGGGTTTTACCCTGATTGAATTGATGATTGTGGTTGCAATTATTGGTATTTTGGCGGCGGTGGCGCTGCCCTCGTACCAAGACTACACGACTCGGGCAAAGGTGAGCGAGGTGATGTTGGCAGCCAGCCTTCCCAAGGCTGCGCTGACCGAAGAGGTCACGGTGAATGGAGGCCTACCCACCACAAATAGCTACACCCCGGGTGTTCAGTCCTCGACCTACGTCTCGGGCGTAACGTATGCCATGGGCGCGACGTCACAAACGGGAACAATTACGGCCACGGCTAAGGGTGGCATTACGGGTACCGTCACATTGGTAGGGAACGTAGCCAACGGTCAGTTGACCTGGAACTGCGGCGGAACCATTTCTTCGAAGTTCCTTCCGTCCAGCTGCAAGTAAGCGGTTAAGCAACTTTCGGTACAAAGTGTATTGGGCCTCACATCCTGGTGTTCAAAACTGGGACGTGAGGCCCAAAGTTTTTGGACGAACCAACATTCTTAATCTCTGCAGTCAGTGTTTGCTTCAATTTCTCTTAACCCACTCTGGACGCTCTTGGCAGCCTTGCTTTGCAGTAGTGCGTGGCTAGGACCCAATCACTCGCTTCCTTGGACGACTTTTCATGGCGAGTTGATGCTGGCCACCGTAGGTTGGACAGTTGCGGTCGCTACGTGGTGGTACGCGGCACAGCGTCCCCGCTTCTACCTTGTCAATCTTTTAACGTTTGCGTTGATCGGATTGCCGTTCGTGCAGTTTGCTTTTGGATTGATTGCCTTCTCCGGTCATGCGGCGGTTGTTAGCCTGTACATCGCTGGCTTTTTCTGCGCACAGATGCTCGGTCAGCATGCCGAGCAACGGTGGCCGCACCGCTCTGCAGGTGTCTTGCTGGGTGCGATAGGTATCGCTGCGGGTGTCTCTGTAGGTCTGCAGTTGTACCAATGGATGGGACTGACGCGCGGCGATGAAGTTACCGATATTTGGGTGCTTGGTGGCGGCGGCGACCGCCCCTTTGCCAACCTCGGGCAGGCCAACCAGCTTGCAACACTTTTTTTGTGGGGTTTATTGGCCTTGGCTTTTGCCGTAGGGCAAGGGGTCGTCGGGCGTGCGCGCCTTGGCAAGCTTGTGGTGGCACTGGCTGGCGCTTGGCTGGTGCTGGGATTGGCGCTGACCCAGTCCCGGACGGGCTTAGTGGGCTTTATATTGATGCTTGGCGTCGCGGTGTTTTGGAAACCCCTCAGGGGCTTCCCTGGACTGCGTTGGCTCTGCGCTGGTTTGCTGCTCTGGTATGGTTTGTTGGTGTGGGCCATACCCCGCATTAGCATCGCGCTGTACTTGGAGGATGCCGCGTCGATCTGGTTGCGTTCAACCCTTACCCTGCGTGCGCAAGCATGGCACATGTTTTTCGACGCTGTATTTCAGCGTCCTTGGGGGGGCTACGGCATGAACCAAGGCTTGGCCGCACAGGTGGAGGTCATCCAGCGCCACCCCTTGATCGAAGGCTTGTGGTCGTATGCCCATAACGAATTCTTGGATATGTTGGTGTGGAACGGCGTGCCCTTAGGTTTGCTCGTGGTGAGCATGACGGTGGCATGGTTCATTGTGGCTCTGCGACGCGTGCGAGCAGTTCCCGACGCGATCTATCTGCTCGCCATCGCCGTTCTAGGGATTCACGCGATGCTCGAATATCCATTGGCCTACGCCTTCTTTTTGTTACCGCTGGGCGTTTTTCTGGGGATTCTCAACGCCCGACTTGACATCTGGCCGCTGCCCATGCGCTGGTCGACTGCAGGTTTTACCGTTACCGCGGTGACCTATTTAGGCGCCATCGCATTGCTATGTGCCGTGGCCTACGACTACTTCCGGCTTGAGCAGGCCTATACGGACATTCGTTTTCAAAATGCGGGTATCAAAATGCACCATCCTCCGGCGGTGTCCCAAGCCCTCGTGCTCAACCAGATGCAAGCGCAGCTCGCCTACTTTTTGTACTTGCCTCGTCCCGGCGAGACGTCGGCGCAGATCGATACCTACCGCGCATTGACGAACCTTGCCCCCGGATACCACAACATTCTTAAGCTGATCAGCGTGCTGGCGCTCAACGGACAACCCGAAGAGGCCGCGCAATGGATGCGCAAAGCAGAGTTGCTTCTGAGCGCCGCAGAACGGGCCGGCTTGGAGCCCTATTGGGCAAATCAGCAGCGCCTGTTCCCCGTTCTGAAATTACAGCCTTGGATCAAAGACTGAGTATCCCGCGCTGACGCCCAAGGGGCATTGATAATTCGGCCCGTGAAACCCGCACGTGACCTGATTGCCCCATTTGTCGTTACGACTTGCATTGCGCTGCCCTGGCTCAACCCCTTCACCAGCGGCCCGAACTCCACCGTTGCGCCGTTTATCTTTGCCTGGTTTGGCGCCAGCGGGGCAATGCTCTGCTGGGCGGTGCTGCCGCAAACCGGTGTGCAGCGTCTTCAGACGGTGGCCGGGGCTTGGACGGTAGCCGCTTGCGTGAGCGCGGTGCTGGGTTTGTTGCAGTATTTCGATATCAGCCGCGACTGGGCGCCGTGGGTGAACCAACCGGGGGCGGGGCAAGCCTTTGGCAACCTGCGCCAGCGCAATCAGTTTGCGACGCTGTGCAGCATGGGCTTGGCGGCACTGGGGTGGTGGGTCCAGCAGGGAGCGGCTGCCTTAGGGCCGGCGCCGTACCAAACGGTGCAGAAGCGGTGGCAGATTGCCGCGCTGCCACTGGCGGCCTTATTGGGTAGCGCGATTGCGGCGTCGGGCTCACGCACGGGTTTTGTTCAGTTGCTGTTGCTCCTGGGCTTGGCCTGGCTGTGGAGGGTGGCGCAGCGCGAAGCGCCCGTTCGGCAAACGCCCGCAGGCTGGGTGTTTGCCGTCGCAGTGCTGGCCTATGGGCTCGCGGTGGTGGCCCTGCCGCGCTTGGCGGGCTTGGACGCGTCTGTGTTGGACCGATTGTCGGAAAACAGCGGCCAGTGCACCAGTCGGCTCAACCTGTGGCGCAACGTGCTCTACCTGATTGCCCAAAAGCCGCTGTGGGGCTGGGGTTGGGGCGAACTGGACTATGCGCACTTTGTCACGCTGTATGACGCGCCTTGGGCGGGGCTGCGTTTTTGCGAGATTCTGGACAACGCGCACAACCTACCGCTGCACCTGGCGGTGGAACTCGGCGTGCCGGTGGCCGTGGTGTGTTGTACCGCCGTGTTGGTTTGGATCCAGCGCCAACGGCCTTGGCGCGAGTCGCGGCCCGAGCGGCAACTGGCTTGGGCCGTGCTGGCGGTGATCGGCGTCCACAGTCTGCTCGAATACCCGCTGTGGTACGGGCAGTTTCAGATTGCGGCCTTGCTGTGTCTGTGGGTGTTGAAGGCGTTTCCACAAGCATCGGTCGGCAGCCTTGCGCCACCTGCCCCGGCGCTCGCATGGGGCCGCCCCGCACTGGTCGTCGGTATGACGATTGGCCTTTGCTGCGCTGTGGCCAGTCGAAGCTATCTCCAAGTGAGCCAGCCGTATTTGCCACCCGCCGAGCGCGCAGCGGAGTTTCGTCAGGCCAGCTGGGCGCAATTGCGCAACACCTGGATGTTCTCTGCACAGGTCGATTTTGCGGAATTGGCGGTCACGCCGGTGACGCCGGTCACCGCCGAACGCATTACCACTTTGGCCACCGAATTGCTGCACTTTTCACCGGAACCGATGGTCGTGCAAAAGCTATGGCAGAGCGCCCAAATGCAAGGAAAAACTGAAACGGTACAGTGGCTTGCGCCCCGGTTTGAGGCGGCTTTTCCTGACGCCTATGCCCAGTGGCTTCATCAGAACAAATAAAGAGCTACAGGCGGGCAGTGCAGTTCAACCCGGCACATTGCCCTCTAGCAAGGCCTCGCGAAGACACTCATAGGTGGCACTGTGCACAGCGGGATACAAAAAGTGGCCCTTGCGATAAAAACGCCGTGTGGCCAAGTCCACGCGCACCACGACGTCGTTAGGGCAGTATTTTTTGGCCTGCTCTTCGGTTTTGAACTGACCCGCAGGCTGGTAGGCCGATGCGGCCGTGGCCAGCAGCATTGCAATCGTCGCGGGCCAGCGGCTTAAGCTTGAGAATTGCACGGTTCGGGCTCCATTAGGACACGGTATGCAACTTTGGCACAGACTGTTCGGTCGTTTTTAACCACTTACAACGCGTTCACAAAACTCCCACTCTTGCCCCCGTGCTTTTCCCGCAGGGTAATCCCGTGCATGACCATACCCCGGTCGACGGCTTTGCACATGTCATAAATAGTGAGGAGGCCGACTTGTACGGCGGTGAGTGCTTCCATCTCTACGCCCGTGGGGCCAACCGTTTCGGCGGCGGCGGTGCAACTTTCAAAAGAACCAAAAACCTTAGTCTGTCCCAAATTACTGCATGTTGGTGGGACAGGATTGGGACAAGAAACTGTCCCAGCCCGATGATATCAGTCCAAGCGGAAGAGCGATATCGCTTCCCCATAAGTCACGGGAACCAACCCCACCGCACCCCCACCCCCGTTTTCGGCCCGTTGCCGGGCCTAAGTCTTACGCTCTAATCTGCTCAACCCACCCCCTTGTTTTTGAAATGCAGACTGGCGGGGGGTATACAAAACTTTAGGGTCGGAAACCACGGAGCCAAGACAGTCCCTAAAAATCAGGGAGAACAATACATTTACAGGTTTGCGGTTGTGTATGGTCTCAACTTTGCAGTATTGACACTTGGTTGCTTTGTATGCCCTGTTAATGCTCGCAAGCGGCAGTAAAGCCTTTGTGAATTACTGTGGTGTTAGTTTGCGAATTGTGTTGGCAAGGTAGTCAGCAACATAGACGCTGCCCTTTGCGTCAACTGCCACAGCCTTTGGCATTCTAAAGGTCGCTTCTGCACCAGAGCCATTAGTGCTGCCGTCTTGACCCGTACCTGCAATCGTGCTTACACTCCCTGAAGGTGTTATCTTTCGTATTTTGCGGTTGTCATGGTCTGCAACATACACGGTGCCATTGGAGTCAACAGCAATGCCAATAGGATAGTTAAAAGTCGCTACCGCACCAGCGCCATCTGCACTTCCTTGTGCACCTGTACCCGCCAGCGTACTCACAACACCCGCTGCTGTGATCTTGCGGATTTTGTTAGCGTCAGCAACATACACGTTGCCATTTGCGTCAACAGCAACGCCAACCAGGGAGGAGAAAGTCGCTGCCGCACCAGCGCCATCCGCACTCCCTTGTGCACCTGTACCCGCCAGGGTGCTCACAACACCTGCTGCGGTGATCTTACGAATTTTTGTGTTGTTATAGTCTGCAACATACACGCTGCCATTTGAGTCAACAGCGATGCTACCCGGGCGGTAAAAGGTCGCTGAGACACCAGCGCCATCTGCACTTCCTTGTGCACCTGTACCCGCCAGCGTACTCACAACACCCGCTGCTGTGATCTTGCGGATTTTGTTATTGGCAGTCTCAGCAGCATACACGTTGCCATTCGCGTCGACAGCAATGGCGGGTGTTACGACACAACAACCCCCAATTGTGCTCACAACACTGTTTGGGGAAATTTTAATAATCTCGGGGGATCCAGTTTGACCGACATACAAGTTGCTATTTGCGTCAAAGGCGACGCTAGTCGGGTAGGAAAAGCCCGCATCCGTGTATGGACTAAAACGGGGACCCGCAAAGGTGCTGACCACGTAGGGTGTGGCGTAGGTAATGATCGTGTATTTCTCCACTCTGGTCAATCCGCTAAGCGGTACTGCAGTTGGGCAAGTGCCATTTGCAGCCGGTGCACTGCGCTGGATGAACCCACTGTATGTGACTGCGGAGTCGGCGCTGACTCCTATTGCCAAACTATCGCCAGCCTTTACCAATTGTGTACCAACCACCGACGTTGCCGCGCCGTTGTAGTACAACCCAGCAGTCGCACCTGTGGTTACTCCACCTACGCTGAAACATTGTCCGACATCGTCCGCTCCAATCGTGTAGGCAGGTGATTTACTTATCGCGCCAACAGCAACATTGTTCGCGGTGAACTTGTACTTGTTAATCACTTGGTCAACGCAACCACTGGTGTCAACCCATTGGCTCAGGTCAGTTGCGGAATAGTTTGTGCCGTAAAGACTGTTCAAGTTAGAGGCTACCGTGGAAAAGTCGGTGACCGCAGCAGCGGCGCACAACTTTGACTGCACGCTTGTCCTGTAATTGGTGGAGTTGTTGAGCAAGCCGTCATCTTCCAAGTCGCTTGCCGTTTGGCTCAGCAGTGCATTAACACCAGCCCCATTTACGCCTGCCTTCATCACCACTGCAGAAATAGCAGCGAGAATTTGGTCTGCTGCGCGGCTTTTGCTTAAATCCAATGCGGTCAAGTTGGCAGGTTGAGCGACTCCGCCAACCTTTGTACCACTCAATATGCTGGCATCGTTGTAGATGTAGAACGCACCCAGTGTTTCTTTTTGCGCTTTTGCTCTTGCTGCGGTAAACGTCCGTGTAGGTGCAGTCGTCGCCAACTTGGTAATGCGATTGACTGCCATTGACGACAGCACATTGAGATTGATAGCAGTGTCTGCTGCAGTGCTGCCTTCAGCGCCAATCTGGCTCAAGCCGCTAAGTAGCACAACGTCGTCCGACTGCGTACCGGTGATTTCGTTGTAGTAATAGCCTTGCGCAAGCGTGCTGAGATAGGGTGTTCCGTACGTTATCCCGCTGGGTGCGAATGTGCCAAAGTCATTGGTGGTGCGAAAGGTGTACTCTTTGCCATTGGGCTTGTAGGTGGTCGCTGCCAACTCGTTTACCCAAATCGCAGAGCCTTGCGCAAGCGGGCCTTTCTGCGCAACGCCTGATTCAACTGTGTAACCACTGGAGCTTGAGACTGTCCCACTGTCGCCACCGCCGCAGGCCGCTAAGACCAGCGCCGCCAAAGTTACAAGTGCCAGTTTGCTGGTTTTGGGTAGGGCCATGAGCGTCTCCTGCCTTGGGGGTAGATGAATTGTTGTTCCTGCCAGATTTGTTTATAAGCGCAGATTTGTTGACTTTACATTTTTTAGGTAGCCACAGCCACAAATTTCTGCTGCTTAAAGCGCGACCTAAAGCCAAGCTCATTGCCGATCCGAATTGGTTGGCCTGATGCTGAGGTTGCCCATACAGGGCTGGAGAAAAACCGTTTATCTGACCCCGCCGTACCCCATCTCCCGTTTTCGGCTTGTAGTTCGGTCTAAGCCATACACTCAAATCTGCTTAACCCTCACCCTTCCTTTTGAGAAGCAGATCCCCGGGAGGTATACAAAAAAATTTTATTACTGGCAGACGGATCGCCACTCATACCGTCCGGTGGACGGGTTCAGAACCTGCTTCTGTGAACATTGCTGTGTCCCTATCGGTGGAATCTGCAAGGACGGCAATGGCTGTAAGGAAGGTGGGGCGAGGGGGCACAGCCCCACGCACATTGCAGGAATGTCTAGTGAGCTACTGCATAGGGACTGCATCTGACCGTTTACGCAGGCACATTGGCATGCCGCTATCGCATTGGCTGCAACAACAAAGCAAGCAAGAAAGAGCGAAATCTTTTTCATGGGGTGATCCTGTGAAGGTCTGGACAAGACCTCATCGTTAACAGTAACACCCAATTGCCCGCTGGGAAATGGCAACGTCGGGGCTAAAGGTTCGCAGAAATGAACAACCGAGAAGGCGCGAGCTTCAGGGCTCCAGCGATCTTCACCACGTTCATGACCGTCAGGTTGTGTTCGCCCCGCTCGATACCACCCATCCTCCAGCGGCAACTTGAAGGGCTGCAGCATGAAGTGCAGGTTCTCAGGCAGCGACTGACCAAAATGGTTCCTCCACGCGTCAACACGCTGCTTGAAGCCAGCTTCACCTTCCAAGCCCGCATAGACGACAGGAGCAGCGTTAACGCGCCTGCCAAACCAAGGTTTGCCGTTGGCAATCGCGATTGCCAGATCAAGGCAAAGGAATGATTTCCCTGAGCCAGAAGGGCCGTAGATCCCTGCAATCCCGGTGGCTGGAAGTACCCCTTTAACGCGCCAGACCAGCGGCGGAAGTTGTGCAAGGTCTGATCCATTCAGCAACTTGTAGCGTGAAGGCTTTGAATCAATCTGTTGGTTCATTTCAAGCCTCCCAGCGTAGCGGCATGACCCGTGGAGGAGCTTTGACCGTCAGTTGTGTGAATGTGGGCTATGTAACTCCCGTCTTTTACCTGAATCAAAAGCTCGCCTACATGCATGTTTCGCTTTGTACCCAAGACCTCTGCGTCTTCCATAGTTAACCAAGCCTGATCAAGCTTGGTGGGTAGGCCACGGTAGCCAGCGCCATGTCTTAATTGGATGAAGACATAAGCACTGTTACTGATCGCGGTCTCAAGGAGCCTAGTTACCGCTGAAGGTGCTGCCAAGACTTAGGTCATGCCGTTTGTCCTGAAATAGGTAGCGCATGGCCCAGTATTTCCCTCCATTGGCTTTGACCTGAAGGTTAAGTCCTTGTGTGGCGGCATCGGTGTATCTGCCGGGTGTCTTGATGTTACGGATGAAGCTGTCGGAAAAAGCACTACTCATGACGGTCCTTTCGATTTCCCCTCAGCTTTCCCCACACGATGTGGTTGATTAGCGGTGAGGGGTGTTGATGCGTAAGGTAGGGTCTTGAGTCTGGAGCGTCCAGAGCAGTTACTACTTATTGCCGCTTTTCACCAGTGAACGCAGCCTCACTGAGTAGCCAAGAGCAGCTAACACCAACCAAGATGGCTCAAGACCGAACCAAGGCCTGAGTTGACACTCTCTCCGCCAAGACTATTTCGAACTGATTCCAAGTCGTTCGAACAATTTACAACCCGTACGGGGCCCCCTTGGGTGCGCGCCTCAAACTCTTTCCGAACCCAAGGGGCTCGTTCGTAGGCCCCGATGTCTTTGAGCCTGTCCAAGACTTTACCCACCACCTCAGTGGCTGCTAACCCAGTTTTCAACACGCAGGCCGGCGTAGTTCACAAAGTCAGCTTCGTTGTTGGTGACCAGAGTGACACCTAAAGCGACCGCGTGAGATGCAATGAGCTTGTCTAGAGCATCGCGGTTGCGATCTTTGTAGGCTGCGCGGATGGGGCCATAGGCCTTGGCAGCTTGTGCATCAAATGGCGCAACCAAGATATCGTCCAGCAAGCTCACCAGTGCCGACCGGTTGGATTCCTGTGCCGCAACGCTGGAGCAGGCGATACCAAATTCAAGCTCCGCCAAAGTCACAGCAGAAATGACAACGTCGCCCACAAAGCACTGGGCAAACCGCTCGCGCACCTCGGGCGGCTGATGCTTCATGAGGTAGATGCAGATGTTGGTGTCGAGCATGTACTTCGGGTTCATAAAGTCTCGCGCTCGCCCTCCAGGTTTTCGCCCCGCCCCTGGGCCATGAAGTCAGGTGAGAACTTGGCAAGTTTGCCCAACACATCGCCCATGCGGCGCTGGGCCGGGCGGATGCGCAATTCGTCCCCCTGGCGTTCGATGACCAAATCAACGTCCCAGGTGCTGTAGGCAAGTTCGGCAGGAATGCGAACGGCTTGCGAATTGCCGTTCTTGAAAAGTTTGGTGTTGGCCATGGCGAATCTCTTTTGGATGTACATGTACATCTTAATCCATGAGGAAATGAATGTAAAGGCAAGTATCAAGTCGATCTGCGGCGCGAGTTACATCAATACATCGACATTTCGAAAGATGACCTAGACACCAAGTGCTTGATTTGCTCGCCCATCAGAAATGTGGGCGGTTTGTGATGAAGTACGCGCTGCCCCGCCAAAATTCAAAAGGAAAAGCCCCTCAGGGGCTTTTTTTGTTTTGATTCCAAATTTAAATCGCGCAAAGGGTGAAAAAATAGGTCTGATTCAACCCTTGGAGTGCGTCTTGAAAAATCTTGCAATTTTGTTGTGTGGCGTGGTTTTGACAGCATGCGCCGCTGGTCCGACCCGATGGGTCAAGGAAGGCGCAGCCCCGGGCGACTTTGACGCCGCCTCTCAGCTGTGCAAGGCGAAGGCAGAGTCCCAAATCCAAACGATGCAGCAGCAGGTGGTCATTAGCTACGTGAATTGTCTGGAGTCGCTGGGCTGGCAGCCGGAGCGCCGCTAGCGTGCTGTGCATGACGCACTGAGGCTTTCCTCTTTTAACCACACTCCGGGCGCTCGGGTATAACTGCGCTTTGTACTTTTCCTGATGCCATGACTGAAAACGCCTACCAAAGCGGCCGCCTGGACCTGCCATTTGTGGGTCACTGCACCTTCGCCAAATCCCCTGCCTGTGTGGACTGGAACGCAATTGATGCGGATGTGGCCGTCATCGGCGTACCCAACGACATGGGCACCCAATGGCGGCCCGGTGCGCGGTTCGGCCCGCGCGCCATCCGAGAGGCTTCGACTTTGTTTTCTTTCGGCCACGCCGGGGCCTATGACCACGAAGACGATGTGCTCTACCTCACCCGGGACCAAATCCGCATGGTCGACGTCGGCGACGCCGACATCGTGCACACCGACATGGTCAAAAGCCATGCCAACACCGAATACGCGATCCGCAAGATATTGGCAGCGGGTGCCATGCCGTTGGTACTGGGCGGCGACCATTCGATTCATGCCCCGGTGATCAAGGCCTTTGACGGCCAGGGCCCTATTCATATTGTGCATTTCGATGCGCACCTGGACTTTGTCGATGAGCGCCACGGCGTGCGTTACGGCCACGGTAATCCGCTGCGCCGCGCCTCCGAGATGAGCCATATCAGCGGAATGACGCAACTAGGCATCCGCAATGTGTCCTCAAGCAACCGCGACGACTACGATGCCGCGCGTGCGGCGGGTTCGCAGATTTACTCGGTGCGCCAGGTGCGCAAAATGGGCGTTCAAGGCGTGCTAGACGCCATCCCCGAGGCGCCCAGCTACTATTTCACCATTGACATTGACGGCTTTGACCCGTCCATTGCCCCGGGTACAGGGACCCCCAGTCACGGCGGGTTTTTGTACTACGAGGTGCTTGAGATCATTCAGGCGCTGGTCAAGCGCAGCGGCGGGCGCATCGTTGGCATTGACCTGGTCGAAGTGGCTCCTGCGTATGACCCGGCGGGCGTGACGTCCATCCTGGCGGCGCAGTTGCTGCTCAATACCTTGGGCTTCATCTTTCACGCACGCCAGACCCGATAGCGCCCGCGTTTCCCTGATTGCACCGAGCCGACTGCCCCATGTTTATCCATTTGCGCCTGCACACTGAGTTTTCCGTGGTGGATGGCACCAACCGCGTCGACGAGGTCGTTGACGCTGCCGCCGCAGACGCCCAAGGCGCGCTGGCCATCACCGACCTCAACAACCTGTTTGCCACCGTCAAGTTTTATCGGGCCTGCCGCTCTAAAGGGGTTAAGCCGTTGGTGGGTGCCGAAATCATCATCGAAGGCATGGGAGCCGACCCTCTGGTGACCTCGCGCATGGTGCTGCTGGTGCAAAACAAGCAGGGATACCTGAACTTGTCCGAGCTGTTGGCGCGCGCGTACACCCAAAACCCCGGCAAGGCCCAAGTCGCCGCCAAGCTGGCCTGGCTCAAAGAGTTGAACGAGGGCCTGATCTGCCTTTCGGGCGCGCAAACCGGACCGGTGGGTCAGGCGCTGGTGCAGGGCGACACGGCCCGCGCCCATGAGCTGGCCCTGCAGCTGGCCAGCATCTTTACCCACCGCTTTTACCTCGAAGTGCAGCGGGCAGGCCGTCCTGACGATGAGGCCCATGTGGTGGCCACGGCCCAACTCGCGGCGCGCATGCGTCTGCCGGTGGTTGCCACCCACCCCGTGCAATTTGCTACCCCGGACGACTTTGAGGCCCATGAGGCCCGCGTGTGTATTTCGGACGGCGACTTGCTCAGCAACCCCAAGCGCGTGCGCCGCTTTACGCGTGAACAGTACTTCAAGTCCAGCGCACAAATGCAGGCCCTGTTCGCCGACCTGCCATCGGCCATTGTCAACACCGAGGAAATCGCCAAGCGCTGCAACCTGACGCTGGTGCTGGGCAAGCCGCAGCTGCCTGATTTTCCAACCCCGCTCGTAGACGGCGCGAGGATGACGCCGGAGGACTACTTTCGCTACGCATCGCACCAGGGCCTGACGGAGCGCATGGCCCACCTGTACCCCAAGGAGGACGAGCGGGCCGCGCAAATGCCGCGCTACTTAGAGCGCCTGGAGTTTGAACTCGGCACCATCATCAAGATGGGTTTCCCCGGTTACTTTTTGATCGTGGGCGACTTCATCAACTGGGCCAAAAACAATGGCTGCCCGGTCGGTCCCGGGCGGGGTTCAGGCGCGGGCAGCCTGGTGGCCTATGCGCTCAAGATCACCGACCTCGATCCTTTGCAATACAACTTGCTGTTCGAGCGCTTTTTGAACCCCGAGCGTGTGTCGATGCCCGACTTTGACATCGACTTTTGCCAGACCAATCGCAACCTGGTCATCGACTACGTCAAAGAGAAGTATGGCAAAGACGCGGTCAGTCAGATCGTGACCTTCGGCACCATGGCGGCACGCGCAGCGATACGTGACGTGGGTCGGGTGTTGGACTTTCCCTATGGGTTTTGCGATGGCATCAGCAAGCTGATCCCCAACAAGCCGGGCACCTCCGTCACGCTGCAACTGCCTCCGCCGGACCGCAAAAAAGACGACAAAACCATCTACGCCAGCGAGGCTGAACCGATATTGGCCGAACGCGAAGAGCGCGAAGAGGACGTTAAGACCCTGCTGGAGCTGGCCCGCAAACTGGAGGGCATGACCCGCAACGTCGGCATGCACGCAGGCGGCGTGCTGATTGCGCCGGGCAAGCTTACCGACTTTTGCCCCCTGTACCAGCAACCGGGCAGCGAGTCGGCCGTGAGCCAGTTTGACAAAGATGACGTGGAGTCGATTGGTCTGGTCAAGTTCGACTTTTTGGGCCTGGCCACGCTGACGATTTTGGAGATTGCGCGCGACTTTATTCGCGCCCGCCACCCAGGCCAGCAAGACTTTGCTTTTGAGAACCTGCCATTGGACGATACGCGCGTTTACCGCCTTTTTTCTGAAGGCAAGACCGAGGCCGTTTTTCAGTTTGAAAGCCGCGGCATGCAAGGCATGCTGCGCGACGCCAAGCCCACGCGTTTGGAGGATCTGATCGCGCTCAACGCTTTGTACCGGCCGGGTCCGATGGACCTGATTCCGAGCTTTGTGGCGCGCAAGCACGGACGCGAAGAGATCGAATACCCGCACCCTTTGGTGGCTGAGATGCTGTCCGAGACCTACGGCATCATGGTCTACCAGGAGCAGGTGATGCAGACCGCCCAAATCCTGGGCGGCTATTCGCTCGGCGGTGCAGACATGTTGCGCCGTGCGATGGGTAAAAAGAAGGCCGAGGAAATGGCCGAACACCGCGCCATCTTTCGGGCCGGTGCCGCCAAGAACAACATCTCTGAGGAAAAAGCCGACGAGGTCTTTGACCTGATGGAAAAGTTTGCGGGCTACGGCTTTAACAAGTCGCATGCCGCCGCGTACTCCCTTTTGGCCTACCACACGGCGTGGATCAAGGTGCACTACACGGCCGAGTTTTTCTGCGCCAACATGACGGTGGAAATGGATGACACCGACAAGCTCAAGGTCTTGTTTGAGGACGCCACCAAGTTCGATATTGATTTTGAGCCGCCCAACATCAATCGGGGCGTGTACCGGTTTGAACCCATCTCGGACCGGCAAATCCGCTACGGACTCGGTGCGATCAAGGGCACCGGTCAGCAAGCGATTGAGGCCATTGTGGCGGCCCGCGAAGGTCGGGGCCCCACCGCTGAGGCAGGCCCCTTTACCAGCCTGTTTGACTTTTGCCGACGGGTGGAGCGCAGCCGCATGAACAAGCGCTGCCTGGAGGCCCTGATCAAGGCTGGTGCCTTTGACACGCTCGAATTGAACCGGGCCGCCTTGGTGGCATCGGTGGACCGCGCCTTTGAATTTGCAGCGGCCGCCAGCGCCAACGCCCACCAAGCCGGACTCTTTGACCTGGGGGGTGAAGACGACCATGGCTCGAGCACGCAAGAGCCTGACCTGGTGGCCACCATTCCCTGGGGCGTCAAAGAGCGCCTGACCCAAGAGAAAACGGCCCTGGGCTTTTACCTCTCCGGCCACCTGTTTGACGAGGTGGCGCTTGAAGTACGTCGCTTTGCCAAGCGTCCGATTGAAGAGCTGCTGGAGACCCGGGAGCCCCAGCTGCTGGCCGGCATCATCACCGACTTGCGTGTTATCAACGGCCAGCGCGGCAAACTGGCGCTGTTCAAGCTGGACGATAAATCCGCCACGATCGAGGCGCGTGCCGACGAGAAGCTCATCAACGAGCACAAAAACCTGCTGAAAGACGATGCGCTCATCATCGCCATGGGCAAGGCGCAGCCGGACCGCTTCTCGGGTGGAATGCAGTTCACGATCACCCAGCTCTGGGACCTGGAGCAGGCCCGTTGCCGCTTTGGCCGCTATTTGCGCGTGGCCCTGAAAGCCGATGCCGACACCCCTGGCCCCGACGTCGACAAACTGCTGCGGGAATTTCCGGCCCAACGCGAAATGACCGACCAAGGCGAGCTCGTGCGCGGTCTGTTGGTGCGCTTTGCTCTGGAGCGCCTGCCGGCCGGTGCCGACGCTCCCGACGGTACTGCAGCGGAAGAGGGCGCCTACGCCGAACTCCAACTCGGTGACGCGGCGCGCTTCTACCCTAGCGACGCCGCCCTGGCCCGCTGGCGCTCCCAGGCCGACGCCGGGCGGGCGGTCATTGCGTACGACTGAGTTGGGGCTGGAGCGAAATGCGGCGCTTTGCAAAGAACGCCGCGATCACTTCGCCTGCACACCACTTTCATCATCGATGGCTTTTTGTACCTCGCGGTAAAAGGCACTGCGCGCTTCAGTCGCCACCTTGTCGCGGGCGCCGCCGCCCCAATTGGCGTTGGACACAATGACCAGTTTTCGCTTGGGGTCGATAAAGATTCCCTGTCCAAAAATGCCACGGGCGGTAAAGCTGCCGTCGTCATAGGTCCACCACTGGTAGCCGTAGCCGCGCCCAGGCGTGCCAATCTCGGTCTGTTTGGTTGTGGCCTGGGCGAACCAGTCGTCGGGCACGATGCTCTGGCCGTTCACCGTGGCGCCATTCAATATGAACTGCCCCATGCGCGCGTAGTCGCGCGGGGACGCTTGCACGCAACAGCCGCCAATTTCCTGCCCGGTCTTGCTCAGCAGCCAAGTCGCCTGCTGCTCCATGCCTGCGGGGCCCCACACCTTTTCTGCCAGATAGCTTGCCAAGGGCTTTTGGGTAGCGCGTTGCACTAGCGTTCCCACCAGATTGGTCTCGCCGGTGCTGTACAGCCAGCGGGTGCCAGCTGGCACCTCACGCGGCAGTTTGCGCATATAGCTCACCAGCACTTCCACGCCGGCTTCGGCCTTGTGGTTGTTGAATTTGGCAACGTCGGAGTTGGGGTCGGCGTAGTCTTCGTTCCACTTTACGCCCGAGGTCATGGTCAGCAACTGCCGCACGCTTACCTCGTCATAGGCGGAGCCTTTGAGTTCAGGGATGTAGAGGCTCACCTTGTCGTCCAGGCTTTTGATGAAACCGTCTTTCAACGCGGCACCCACCAAGGTGGAAGTGAACGATTTGGCGACAGAAAAACTGGTCCAGCGTCCGGAGCCGTCAAAGCCAAGGCCATAGCGCTCCAGGCGCAACTTGCCGTCATGCACCACCAGCAGGGCTGCGCTGCGTTGGCCGGCCAGGTAGGCGTCCAAATCGCTGGTCAACTTCAGCGGCGCGCCTTTGGGCAGGGGCGATGGCGTGCCACTGGCGGGCACCGCATGGGAGTTGGCCAAAATGGGCAGGCGGTCCAATGCACGGAATGCTGCATCGCGCTGCGGCTCGGTCCAAAACAACAAATCGCGGTTGGTAGGCACCGTTGCCAGCAGCCCACGGGTTTCCTTGTCCAGGCTGAGCCAGCCGCCGACCCCTGCAATGCCCAATACCAGCGCGCTACCTTGTAAAACTTTTTTGAATTTCAAAACAATGCTCCTTATTGGTATTTAGAAATGTCGCCGGTGAATGTAATCCTAGAAAGGGCCTGATTTGGGCAAAGTGTTTAGATTCTGCTTTTCAACTCGGCAGGGGTCAAAGGGCTATTGAGGTGTGGGCGAGCCCGCTTTTACCCCAGCGACCCCGCCCTGGCCCGCTGGCGCTCGCAGGCCGATGCCGGGCGGGCGGTGATTGCGTACGAATGAGTACTCAGCTTTCTAAATCCAGTGTTGCCCAGCGCGGGCGCACCCTTACTTTTAATGGTCAATAAAAATAACGTTTCTATTGTGGCTATGATGAAGCCGACCTGACACCGGACGCTTGATCCGGTGGACTCACGAGAGCGGCATTGCATCCATGGCGACATTGATTCTGGCGATAGGTACATCGGCCTTTGACCGCATTCAGCGCCGCCACAAGTTCCCCGTGGTGGCGTTCCCGAGCGTGGGGCAAGGCTAGGAACATGAAAAGGCCACGACCATGATTACGAGCAGCACACTACTGGTACCGCGTATTGAAAGCCGTATCCAAGTGATTCGCGGCCTGCGGGTCATGCTGGATGTGGACTTGGCGGCGCTGTACGGGGTACAGACCAAGCGGCTGAATGAGCAGGTCAAACGCAACCGGGACCGCTTTCCCAGCGATTTCCTCTTTCAGCTTACGGCTGATGAGAAATCCGAGGTGGTCGCAAATTGCGACCACCTCCAAAATCTGAAATTTTCCAAAGCCTTGCCTTTTGCGTTTACCGAGCACGGAGCAATTCAGGCAGCCAATGTGCTGGCATCAAGCCAAGCGGTTGAGATGGGGATTTACGTTGTTCGGGCGTTTGTGCAGCTGCGCCAGTCACTCGCTGCCAATGCAGATATCGCCAAGCGTTTGGCTGAGCTGGAGATGAAGACCGAATCGCTAGAAATGTCGCACGACACCTTTGGCCGAAACACCCGGCTGCAATTGCGCCAACTGTTGGACGCGGTGCGTGCGCTGACTGCACCACCGGAGCCGCCCAAGCGGCCCATTGGGTTTTTGACGCATGAAGAAAAGGACGCACCCGATGTTGAATGAGCCATGTTTTTGCGAATACGACTCAGATTTTGAGTCGTAATGTTTGGAATTCGACCCATTCAGATCGCGCATCGCACGCATTGCGCTGGTGCACGACGGGACCGACAAAGCGCATTTCCAGCTCCGTGCCGCTCAGTGCCAAACCAGCGAGCGCCAGCGCAAGGTGCTGGAGCGCCTGCTAGAGGCAGGGCACAGCGGCGCAGGCGGTGGTTTTCTGGGTGGCATGAGCAGCGACAAATATGCCAAGATGACCGCCACCCCCAAAGCCACCGCCACGCGATACGCGGTAAATGTGCCGGGCTGGGAGCAACCCCAGACTGAAAGGCGATCGGGTAAATCTAAATGAGATACACTCTCATTTAGATTTGGTATCGACGGACTTTTGCCGTCTTAGTCGATGCCACCGTTTCGATGTTGGTCCGTTTGCCGGAGTGTCCATGGCTTTATCGCGTTTGCTGTCTGACCTGCCCAACGGCACCCACGCCTGTGTCACCCGGGTGTTGGCGGGTGCGGATCCGGTGCAGGGTGCCACGGCGCGGCGCTTGGGCGAGCTCGGCTTTATTGCGGGAGAGCCGGTGCAGATGCTGCGCCGGGGGCCGGGCGGGCGCGAGCCGCTGGCGGTCCAAATTGGCGACACCCAGTTTGCACTGCGCTTGCTGGAAGCCCAATGCATTGAAGTCGAAGTGTTGTGAGGCCGTAGGCGCATGAATAGTATTGCCAGCCCGTCGCTCTCCCGGCATGCCACGGTCGCCTTGGTGGGCAACCCCAATTGCGGCAAAACGGCGCTGTTTAACCTGCTGACCGGGGCGCGCCAAAAGGTGGCCAACTATGCCGGAGTTACGGTCGAGCGCAAGGTTGGCGCGGCGCGTTTGCCTGGCGGCCAGCGCGTTTCTGTGGTGGATTTGCCCGGGTCCTACAGCCTGACCCCTGCCACCCCCGACGAACAAGTGATGCTGGAGGTGTTGGAAGGCCGCCGCGCGGGCGAGGACGCGCCCGACGCGATCGTCGCGGTGGTGGACGCTACCAATTTGCGCATGAACCTGCGCCTGGTGCTGGAGCTGAAAGGTCTGGGCAAACCGATGGTGGTGGCGCTCAATATGGCCGACGTAGCCCGCGCCCATGGTCTGGACATTGACGTGGCGCGGCTGCAAGCCGAGTTGGGCTGCCCCGTGGTGGAAACCATAGCGGTGCAGCACAACGGCCACGCGGCGCTGCTGCAGCAACTGCAGTCGCTGCTAACTCAGCCCTTGGCAGCAGCCAATCTCCAGGCCGCTGATGTCCCCCCCCGAAGCGCTGCCGAACTCCAGCGTGAAGTGCGCCGCATTTTGGCGCTGGTGGCGCCCAAAGCGCCGCGTCTGGGGCGTTTTCAGCACCGCATTGACGCGGTCGCTATGCACCCGGTGTGGGGTTTGTTGTTGCTCGCCGCCGTGTTGTTTTTGATTTTCCAGGCCGTGTTTTCGTGGGCCACGCTGCCCATGGACCTGATTAAGGAAGCCATGGCCGCCGTGGGCGAGTGGATTACGGCGGCGATGGACGACGGCCTGTTGCGCAGTTTGCTGGTGGATGGTGTGGTGGCCGGAGTGGGTGGCGTATTGGTGTTTTTACCGCAGATTTTGATTTTGTTTTTCTTTATTTTGCTGCTTGAAGATTCCGGCTACTTGCCACGCGCGGCTTTTTTGCTGGACAACTTGATGGGCAAAGTGGGCTTGTCGGGGCGCGCCTTTATTCCGCTGCTGAGCAGCTTTGCCTGCGCCATCCCGGGCATCATGGCCACCCGCACCATCGCCAATTGGCGCGACCGGCTGGCCACCATCATGGTCGCGCCGCTGATGACTTGTTCGGCGCGGTTGCCGGTGTATGCCCTGTTGATTGGCGCCTTTGTCCCCGAGCGGGATGTGGTGGGTTTGAGTCTGCGCGGCATCACCCTGTTTGGTCTGTATGTGGCTGGCGTGGTGTCTGCCATGGCCGTGGCCTGGGTGTTTAAGCGGGTCTGGATGAAAACGGCCTACCAACCGCTGATGTTGGAGTTGCCGCCGTACCGCGCACCGAGTCTGCGCAATCTGGCGCAGGGTCTTTGGGAGCGCGCCCGGATCTTTTTGCGCCGGGTCGGAGGCATCATTTTCTCGCTCATGGTGGTACTGTGGTTTTTAGCCACCTACCCCTCGCCGCCGGCCGGTTGGGATCTGTCGCAAGGCCCGGCCATCCAGTACAGCGCCGCGGGCATGCTGGGCCAGGCCTTGCAGTACGTGTTCGCTCCGATTGGCTTTAACTGGCAAATATCGATTGCCTTGGTGCCCGGCATGGCGGCCCGCGAGGTCGCGGTTGGCGCCTTGGGGACGGTGTACTCGTTATCCTCCGCGGGCGGCGGCGTAGCCGACGCGCTGTCGCCGGTCATTGCCCAAGGCTGGTCGCTGGCCACGGCCTATTCACTGTTGGCCTGGTTTGTGTTTGCGCCGCAATGCCTGTCGACCTTGGCGGTGGTGCGTCGCGAGACGAACTCTTGGCGCTATCCCGCACTGATGGCCGGCTATTTATTTGGCTTGGCCTATGCCGCCTCGTTCGTGACCTACCGCGTCACCTTGTGGTTGGGTACCTGAGAATAGCGGGCACGATGAACTTTCAATCTTCCGTGGTGACGGTCTTGGTGGCGGCAAGCTTCGCTTACGCCATCTGGACGCTGATGCCCCAGGGCCTGCGGGCCAGTGTGGCACGGCGCCTTCTGCGGCTGCCCTTTCCCGCTTTTATTCAGCGGCGACTCGCAGCCGCCGCCGATCAGGGCGCCGGTTGTGGCTGTGCGGGTTGTGACAAAGCGCCCGCGCTCAAAGCCCAGGCCGGTAATGCGACGCAGTTCTCCCCGGCGCAGCCGCTGGTATTTCATCCGCGCAAGGCCCAGAAATAGCGCCTCCCGGCAGCTGGCGCTCTGCGGTGCGCCCTTTAGCCGGCCCGTTCACTTTGCCTTGGGCTCTAGGGCTATCGTGATGGGTGACGGTACCCGCCCGCTTTCATCGCGCGGCAGCTTGCCGGTTTTAAGGATGGCATTGAGGGCAATTTCGTCCCAATACGGGTCACCGCTTTTCTTCCGAAGCTTGGCGCTCACCACATTACCACTGGGGTCGGTGTAGACGTCATATTCCACCGAAGGGTTGTCGGCAATTTCCTTCAATTGGGTGATGTTGGGACGGATGGCCGCCACAATCTTGCCGCCGTAGCTCGCTGATGGTGCTGCGCTTTGCGCGGCAGAGCCTTTGGCGTCCGCTTCGCCGCTGCCCGAGGCTGCACCGGCCAGACGCAATGCGCGATCTTTGGCTTCTTTGCGGCGCTGCTCACTTTGGGCGGCTTCCTCGGCCGCTTGCTGCTCCTCTTTTTTGCGCGCTGCCTCAGCCGCTTTTTCTTCTTTGAGGCGTTTCTCCGCCTTGAGTTTTTCTTCCTTGAGTTTGGCGGCTTTTTCTTTCTCAGCTTGCAACTTTTCGGCCTCTGCCTTCAGCTTTTTTTGCTTCTCGGCCTTGTCTTTTTCCAGTTGCAAAGCGGCTTGGGCCTTGGCCTGTGCGAGTTCTTGTTTTTTCTTGGCTTCTTGCTGCGCTTTTTTCTTCTCTAGCGCGATGTCAGCGGGTTTGGGCGGCTCAGGTGGCGCCTCTTTGGGGGGCGGAGGCACGGGTTTTGGCGCCGGTTTGGGCTCTGGTGCCTGGGTCGGAGCAGGTGGGGGCTCAATCACCGACTCCACCGACAGGGGCTCGGGTGCGCGGGGTGCGGCCTCGGTAGGCATAGCCGCCCAAAGTTCAGCGGCAAAGGCCACGGGCTCAGGCGCGCTTTGGCGCCATTGCACCGCAAACGACAAGCCCAGCACCAGCGCCGCGTGGGCGACCAGCGCCAGCAGCACGGATCGACCCAGCCCGGGCGTGGCTGGAGGCATGAAGTCCTCGCGTGCGGGAGCCTGAGCCATGGAGCCTATCAATCCGCCAGTTGCACCGACAGGCCCACGCGCTCAATACCGGCGCGCTGGAGCGCATCCATCACTTTGACCACGCTCTCGTAGCGCACCGTTTTGTCGGCGCTGATGACCACGGCCGGGCGCTCTGCCTGCCCGCCGTCTGGGCGGGTTTGGGCGCGGCGCACGGCGCTGGCCAAATTGGGCAAGGACACGGGGGCGCTGGACTCGTGCGCGCGCAGCTCGAGTTTGTCGTCCTTGCCCACCACGATTTGCACCACCACGTCGGGTTGCTTGGACGCCTTGCCCACGCTGGGCAGGTCGATCATGCTGGGAGTGATCAGCGGGGCAGTCACCATAAAGATGATCAGCAGCACCAGCATCACGTCAATGAAGGGCACCATATTCGGTTCGCTCATGGTGCGCCGACCCCGGCCACGGGAACTGACTGCGGGCATGGACGTCTCCTTAGGGGGTTATCGGTGGGCGATCAGCGCGGTGCCGCCGGGCTGGTTTGTGCGCTCACATTGCGCTGCAGGATGTTGGAAAACTCTTCGATGAAGGTTTCGTGCTGGATCGCGATCCGGTCCAAGTCGCGGGCAAAGCGGTTGTAGGCAATCACGGCAGGGATGGCGGCAAACAGACCGATCGCCGTGGCAACCAAGGCCTCGGCAATGCCGGGGGCCACCGTGGCCAGCGTCACTTGTTGCAAGGACGCGAGGCCGGTAAAAGCGTGCATGATGCCCCACACCGTGCCAAACAGACCAACGTAGGGAGACACCGAGCCGACCGACGCCAGGAAAGACAGATTGCTCTCGACCTCGTCCATCTCACGTTGAAAGCTCGCGCGCATGGCGCGGCGCGCGCCGTCCATAAGCGTCCCGACGTCGTTGACGCGGCGTTCACGAAGTTTTTGAAATTCGCGCATGCCGCTGGCAAAAATGCGCTCCATCGGGCCCGAGTTTTGTGCCTTGGAGGCGGCCGTCGTGTACAGCTCGTTCAAGCTGGCTCCCGACCAGAATTCTTTTTCAAACGCCTCGTTGTGGGTCTTGACCCGTTGGATGGCAAACAACTTGCGAAAAATCGCCGACCAACTGGCCAGTGACACCAGCATCAGCAGCGCCATGACGATTTGCACCACAAAGCTGGCGTGCATCACGAGTTGGAGGATGTTCAGGTCTTGGTTCATGGTGAAAGCCCAGGAATGTTCGCGTATCAGAAAAAAACGGAGAAGCTCAGGCCAACAGAGTCTGCAGGCGCGCAACGGCCGTCTGCAACTGCTCCATGGAGCTGGCGGTAGAAAAACGTACAAACTGTGCGGTCTGGTCGGTGCCAAAGTCGCGGCCCGGCGTAATGGCCACGTGGGCCTGTCGCATCACAGCAAACGAAAAATCCCAGCTGTCTTTGAGCCCGAGCCGAGCACAGGCCGCGGAGCAATCGGCCCACGCGTAAAAGGCACCATCGGGCACCACTGGCACGTCCAGGCTTAAGCTTTGCAGCGCAGGTACAAAGTAGTCGCGCCGGGCCTTGAACTCGGCGCGGCGCGACTCGTACAAGGCGATGCTTTCGGGCTCAAAGCAGGCCAGCGCCGCATGCTGGGCAAGCGTGCTGGGGCAGATAAACAGGTTTTGCGCCAAGCGCTCAATCACGGGAACCAGGGCCTCGGGCACTACCAACCAGCCCAGGCGCCAGCCCGTCATGTTGAAATACTTGCTAAAACTGTTAATGCTGATCACTGCATCGTCCAGCGCCAGCGCCGTCTGCCCAAAGTGCGCGTCGTAACTCAGAGGCAGATAAATCTCGTCGACCAGTGTCACGCCACCCCGCGCCTGCACCACGGCATGGATGCGACGCAGCTCGTCCGGGTCAATCGAGCTGCCGGTCGGGTTGGAGGGTGACGCCAGCAGCACTCCGCGTGTTTTAGGCCCCCAGGCCGCCTGCACTTGGTCGGCGCTGAGCTGGAAGCGATGCTCGGCGGTGGTGGGAATGAGCACGGCGCGGCCGTCTGCTGCACTCACAAAATGCCGGTTGCAGGGGTAGCTCGGGTCGGGCATGAGCACTTCATCGCCCGCATCAATCAGTGCCAAACACGCCAGTTGCAGCGCAGCCGAAGCGCCTGCGGTGATAACGATCCGGCTGGCCGGTACGTCCACGCCAAACCGGCTGGCGTACCAGTCGCTGATGCGCTCCCGCAGGGCGGGCAGCCCGGTCGCTTGGGTGTATTGGCTCAGGCCTTGGCCGATCGCGTGCTGGGCCGCGGCTTGCACCAAGGGCGGGGCGGTGAAATCGGGCTCGCCGATATTCAAAAATACCATCGGCGAGTCGGTGTGGGCTACGCTGCGGCCTAATTCGGCCGCGGCTTTGGCCACTTCCATGACATAAAAGGGCTCGATTTTTTGGGCGCGGCGCGAGATCTGCATTGCAGCCGGTGCTTATTCGGTCGCAGTGGTCTGCGCGCGGTCCGCCTGCACTTCAGGTCCGCGGAGTTCGGGCGCCAGTCCGTTGAGCACGGCATTGACGTACTTGAAGCCGTCCGTGCCGCCAAATTCTTTAGCCAACTCGATGCATTCGTTGAGCACCACGCGCCAGGGTACGTCAGGGCAGTGTTGCATCTCATAGACACCGATCCACATGACCGCGTGCTCGACCGGCGAGATCTCGGTCATGGGACGGTCCAACCGGGTCAAGATTTGGCGGTCCAGCTTCTCCGAATGGTCGATGCATCCGTGGAGCAACGCGTCAAAGTGTGCGGCATCGGCTTTGTTGAAGCCCGCCAGGTCCCGGGTGAAGGCGTCGATGTCCGCCGCAGAATTCTTGCCCACCAAGCGCTGGTACAAAGCTTGGAGCGCAAATTCTCGGGCGCGGCTGCGGTTGTTTTTGCTGCCCGCCTTGCGGGCGCCAGTGCTGGTCAGCCCCACACGGGACTGGCGCGGGGGACGTTTGGCACTTGCGGTGGAGTCGGTCATTAAGTGATTTCCAGAAAATTGGCCATTTCCACGGCCACTCGGGCGGCGTCACGGCCTTTTTCGATTTGGCGGGCCTCGGCCTGCGCCATGTTTTCCACGGTCAATATCGCATTGGCGATTGGAATTTGGTAGTCCAGCGAGACGCGGGTCACCCCGGCGCCAGATTCGTTGGCCACCAGTTCAAAGTGGTAGGTCTCGCCGCGAATGATGCAGCCCAGCGCCACCAAGGCGTCGTAACGAGTTTTCTCGGCGAGCGCCTGCAAAGCGGTCGCCACCTCCAGCGCGCCGGGGACGGTGAAGTGGTGAATATCGCGCTCGGCCACCCCCAGCGTAAGCAGTTCTTGTTTGCAGGCCGCCGCTAACGCGTCGGTCACCCCGGCGTTGAAGCGGGCCTGCACGATGCCGATGCGCAGTTGCTTGCCGTCCATACGGCCATCGGTGTCGGCAACGTTGCCTTTGTCTGCGCCAAACATGAAGGTTCCTTTGAGATGGAGGGAGTTGGTGTTGGGAAGCAGTTGGCGCTCAGGGATTCGTAGGGCTGAGGTAGCCCACGGTTTCCAAGCCGTAGCCGGTCAGGCTGGGCATGCGCCGGGGGCTGCCCATCAGGCGCATCTTGTGGACGCCACACAAACGCAGTATCTGGGCGCCCACGCCATAGGTCCGAAGGTCCATGCGACCGCGCTCGGGGGCGTGCGCCGGTCGCGCCGTGCCGTCAAACTGGGCTAACAGTTGTTCACCGGTTTCACCGCAGTTCAGCAAGACCACTACGCCGCGGCCCTCGTGGGCGACGTGCGCCAGCGCCGCGTCCAGACTCCACGAGTGCAAAGAGCGGCCCGCCTCCAGCGCATCGAGCACCGACAGCGGTTCATGGACACGGGCCGGGACGACCTCGTTTGCGGCCCATTCGCCTTTGACCAGCGCCAAGTGCACGCCGTGGCCGGTGGTGTCCCGAAAAATGTGCGCCATAAAGTCGCCGGCAGCGGTTTTAAAGGGGCGGCTGCCTTTGCGCTCGACCAGCGAATCTACTTGGCTGCGGTGTGCAATCAGGTCGGCGATGGTGCCGATCTTGATACCGTGCTCGGCGGCGAAGAGTTGCAGGTCGGGCAGACGGGCCATGGTGCCGTCGTCTTTCATGATCTCGCAGATGACCGACGCGGGTGTGCACCCGGCCATGGCCGCGAGGTCGCAACCCGCTTCGGTATGTCCTGCACGCATGAGCACGCCGCCGTCCACCGCCTGCAGTGGAAAGATGTGGCCCGGTTGCACCAGGTCTTCCGCCACGGCGCCCGGGGCCACGGCGGCTTGCACCGTGCGCGAACGGTCCGCGGCGGAGATGCCGGTGGTGACGCCCTCGGCGGCTTCAATTGAAACGGTAAACGCCGTGCCTTTTTTGTCGCCATTGCGCACCGCCATAGGGGGCAGCTTGAGGAGTTCGCAACGCTCGCGGGTCAGAGTCAGGCAAATCAGGCCCCGGCCAAAACGCGCCATGAAGTTGATGGCCTCAGGCGTGACGTGGTCGGCCGCCAGCACCAGGTCGCCTTCGTTCTCACGGTCTTCCTCGTCCACCAGAATCACCATCTTGCCCGCGCGCATGTCAGCCACGATGTCGTGCACGGGGGAAATGGCCACGGGCTGGGTGGGAGGGGTGGAGGCAGTCATCAGATAACTTTCGCTAATTCAGGAGGAAATTCTGGGGTGAATTTCTGCCGCAAGGGCGGGTGGGCGATTATCGCCGCTTTGGGGTGCGATCAGGGCAGGTCGTCGATCGATGCGCTCCAGCGCGCGTTCAGTCCTTTTTGCAGGTCGCGGCGGTCGCGCTTGGTGGGCCGGCCCTGAGTGATTGTCTGTGCGGGCTCGGCGTGTAGGCGCCGGTGTTCGGCCGCAGTGGCGCGGTCCATGATGCTTTGGGGCGTTTCCTCGTACAAGGTTTGGGCAATGGGGGCCGACCCCCGCGTGCCGCTGATGCCTTTGACCACCACCGTGCGCTTGATGCCGGCCTGCGACAGCGACACCGTGTCGCCCACACGCACCTCCCGCGATGGCTTGACCTCTTGCTGGGCTATGTTTACGCGGCCTTTGCCGACTTCTTCGGTCGCCAGGGAGCGGGTTTTGTAAAAACGGGCGGCCCATAGCCATTTGTCGATGCGAATACTGTCCATCTGGAGCGTGTTGAGGTCTGGGGTGGGTGAGGGTTATCCCTCGGTCGTTAGGGGTAAAGTTGAATTAGTGGTAGTGCATCATAGGGGGGTCGCCCACCCACTTGGAGATTTGCATGCGTCGTGACCACTTTCTGAAGTCCCTGGCCGCCGTGGCGGCTGTCGGCGCCTTTCCCCTGAGCGCCCACGCCGGCGCCAACTTGAAGATGATGATTCCAGCGAACCCCGGCGGCGGCTGGGATGGCACCGGTCGTGAACTCGGCAAAGCCTTGCTGGACGCCAAAGTGGCCGACACCGTGCAGTACGAAAACAAGGGCGGAGCGGCCGGGGCGATCGGGCTGGCGCAGTTTGTTAACGCCGCCCGGGGCGACGCCAACGCATTGATCATGACCGGCGCCGTGATGGTGGGCGGCATCATCACCGGAAAGCCCCAGGTCGGCATGGACAAGATCACGCCGATTGCGCGCCTGACCAGCGAATACAACGTGTTTGTGGTGCCGGCGGATTCGCCCCTGAAAACCGTGAAGGACGTCGTAGAGCAGATGAAAAAAGACCCGGCCAGCGTGAAATGGGGCGGCGGGTCGCGCGGATCAACAGAGCATATTTGCGCCTCCATGCTCGCCACGAAAGTGGGCGTTGACCCGAAGAAGGTCAACTACGTGGCCTTTCGAGGCGGCGGCGAGGCCACCGCGGCGGTGCTGGGCGGCAATGTGACGGTCGGCGGCAGCGGCTACAGCGAGTTTGCCGAATACATCAAGGCCGGCAAGATGCGCCCGATCGGGGTGACTGCGGCCAAGCGCTTGCCTGGAATTGACGTGCCCACGCTCAAGGAGTCCGGTTTTGACGTCGTATTGGGCAACTGGCGTGCGGTCTACGGCGCACCCGGCATCACCCCCGAGCAGCGGGCAGCGCTGACCGAGATGGTGGTCAAGGCGACCAAGTCCAAGTCTTGGCAAGAGGCGCTGGAGCGCAATGCATGGACACCGGCCCTGCTCACGGGCAAGGCCTTTGACGACTTTGTGGATGACGAATTTGCAAGCCTGCGCGGCATCATGCACCTCTCGGGCATGGTTTGATGGGTTGGTCCAACAAAGTGCGGCAAAGCGCGGTGGCCCTGGCTGTGCTGGGCCTTGCCGGTGTGCTGGCGTTCGGGGCGATGGATATTTCGTCGGAGGCCGGTTATGCTGGCATCGGGCCTAACTTCTTGCCCTGGCTGGTGGCCGCCGGACTCGCGGTGATCGCGATCTTTTTGGGGTTTGAGGCGCAAACTGGCGGTTTTCGCGACATGCCAGAGGCGCAAGCGGACGAAGTGCCGCCCCCCGGCGCCCCGTGCTGGCGCGGCTTTGCCTGGATGTCTGGCGCCTTGTTGCTTAACGCCGCGCTGATCACCAGCATCGGCTTTATCTTGAGTTGC
>Ga0214921_10002536_pt1 | contig 29522 bp, 27 predicted proteins | sample LL1505_MetaG_FD_177992 | JGI IMG/M metagenome (GOLD analysis project Ga0214921, IMG submission 177992) | Freshwater microbial communities from Lake Lanier, Atlanta, Georgia, United States - LL-1505 | ecosystem: Environmental > Aquatic > Freshwater > Lake | place: USA: Georgia | collected...
TTGGCGTGTACTTGAGGTATCTTAAGAGCCTCTACACCTAATTCTGTAGAGTCTATTTGGGAATCTTTAGTAATATTATTCTTGAGGTCTTCTAGATTCATTTGGTTTGTAGTATAAAGTACCTTAGGAAAAAGTCAACTAAATAACTTGACATCTTTATATGATGTATTATATTTATTGTGAGGTCTTATGATTATTGATTTACGGGAAATACCAGTTGTTTGGATAAATTTAGATTCAGCTGTTGAAAACGCAAAAACCATGCAAGATCGTTTAGATCGACATGGTTTTAAATTTTCATATAGAAAGTCTGCTAGAATACTTCCAGCCCCAGAAGGAACTATTCCAAGCAATGCACATTATGTTGGTTGTGCCCAATCACATATTGATATTTTGGATGATATCCAATATGCTACTCCTCTTTTGATTTTAGAAGATGATGCAGAATTTTCTGATGCATTTAATCCAATTATTGATATTCCAGATGATTCAGATGGCATTTATCTTGGAGTATCAAGTGGTAACCATGGTTACCAAACTAAAAGATATACACCAGAATATATGAGAATTGGTGGAATACTTGCAACTCATGCTATTTTGTATATTACACCAACATATAGACAGTATATGTCACAAATTGCAAAACATTGTATTAAAGATTTAAAACAACCGTGGGATGTTGGAGCATCATCTTTACAGTTTTCTACAAAAGTATATACTCCAAATAAACCATATTTTTATCAAGCAGACAATAGAGATTCTGCCAATAAATGGCAATTTTTTACTGACAATTGTTTAGAAGACAGGAATTCAAATTATCTATGATAACATGTAATACAATAGGAACAAATGGTAGATTGGGAAATCAACTTTTTCAATATGCTTCTTTATTAGGAATGGCTAAAATTAAAGGGTATGATTATGGTGTACCTTATAATAAAAAATCAGATAATGAATATTATAATTTTTTTCTTCCAGAATGTTTTTTAAATTTAAAAGCAAAAGATTGTTCAAATCATATTTCAAATTTTATAGCTAGAGAAGAACAATTTTCTTTTGATGAAAGATTTTTTAATTTACCAGATAATACAGATATTTGGGGATATTTTCAGACTGAAAAATATTTTAAAAATTATAGAAATGAAATTTTAAATGAATTTGATTTTAGACAAGAAATTAAAGATGTGTGTAACACATTTATAGAACCATATAAAAATGAAAATACTACATCTATTCATATAAGATTGGGTGATTATTTAACTGTTCCCGATGCACATCCAGTTTGTACGGAAGAATATTATATTAAAGCTATAAATGAAATTCCAAAAAAATCTTTAATTTTTATTTTTAGTGATGATGTAGAAAAAGCAAAAAATATTTTTAAATATTTTGATAAAAAAATAATATATCCAGATTTTAACAATAAATTTTTAGATATGTGCTTAATGACTATGTGTGACAATCATATTATTGCAAATAGTTCATTTAGTTGGTGGGGAGCATGGTTGGCCAATTCAAAAAAAGTTATAGCACCTTCGCTTTGGTTTGGATCAAAAGTACAAAAAGATTGGTCCGATATTTATTGCGAAGGATGGAAAGTAATATGAATGAATTAAATAATACTTTAGTAAAGTATAATATGGATAATTTGACATTCATATTACCATTATTCATCGAAAATATGAATGACTATACGCATTTTTTATTTACTATTAATTATTTAATTAATGTATGTCCAGAAGCAAATTTTATTATTCATGAAATTGGTGATATAGATCATTTAGAAAATATCAACCATAGAAAAATTAAAAAAATTTTTACTAAAGCATCTAATATCAATAAAAAATATTATAAAACTTGGTGTGTTTCTAAAGCATTGGAACAAATAAAAACAAAAATTATTTGTATATATGATTATAATTTTTTAATTCCATTGAATTCAATTCAAAATAGTTTACAATACATATTTGAAGGATATAGTCTAGTAATACCATATAGTTATGGCATGTATCAAAAAGAAATTTTAAATTTTAAAGAAGAGTGTAATTTTTTTATAAAATCTTTAAATTTTAATGATTTTAAAATTATTAAAGAAAATAATTCTATGTATGGCAATATTGAATTCTATGATGCAATATCATACATAAAACTTGATTGTTTAAATGAAAATATAATAGATTTTGAATTTTTAAATGAAAAAAAATTATTTAAAATGTATTCTTTAGATTATAAAGTAAAATGTTTAGATAATTCATATGTATGGCATTTAGAAAATTATAAAATAAAGGAAAAAAAATAATATGACATATACCTTTGATGATATTACTTTTATTGTTCCTATAAAAATAGATTCAGATATTAGATTAATTAATTTTTATTATTCTATGATGTATTTAAAAAATACACATAATTTTAAAATTATTGTAAAAGAAGTAGACTGCACACCAAAATTATATAATATAATAAAAAAAATAAATAATCCAAATTTAAAATATATTTTTGAAGAAATAAAAGAAGATGAAAAAAACAATTTCTTTTTTCATCGAACAAAATATTTAAATGATATGATTGAATTATGTGATACAAAAATTATTTGTAATTTTGATTGTGATATATTATTACAAAAAAAGAATATTGATAAATCTTTAAATTTATTTAATGAAGGTGCAGATGTAGTTTATCCATACAATTATGGTCATTATCAATTAAGAATATATAATCACGATTTGTTTCAAATAGATGGATTTTTTAATTTTATAAATGAATTCAATAACAATAATATAAAAATAGAACCGTGGACAAGTGCATTTGGCCATTGTGTCATGATAAAAAACGATGTATACAAAAAAGGATTTGGAGAAAATGAAGAATTTAAATCATATGGTCCCGAAGATTTTGAAAGATATAATAGATTTATAAAATTAAATTTTAATGTTAAACATTTAAATTGTTCAACGGATAATTATTATGTTTTGCATATGGAACACCCAAGAGGAAAAGATTCGGATGATTCTAATTTACATTTTAAATATAATGAAACATTAAGAAATAAATTAGAATCTTTAAATAAAGAACAATTAATTAAGCAATATAATACGTTTAAATATGTTAGTGAAAGAAAGTGGAATAGTTTTTAAAAATTATGAGTAATATTATTTTATATCACACAACGACTCCAATACCAAATCATTTAATTCATTGTATTTACAAGATTAGACAGTTGTCATCAATACCAATTTATTTGTTAACGGATACTGATGTTAAAATAGATGATACAGTAGATACAATTAATATAAACAAATATAATTCTTTATCTTGGTTGTCTAATCTTGATTATTTTTCCAATGATGACTATAAAAATTTATGGCAAACTTCATGTTATAGATTATTTTATATTCAATTATTAATAGAAGAAAAAAATTTAATAAATACTTTGCATTTTGATAATGATGTATTATTATATGAAACTCCTGAAACTATAATAAGTAAAATGATTGAATTAAATTATTCATTTGGAATTACAGCTCATAATCATTATGAAGTTGTTATGGGAATGAGTTTTTTAAAAAATAGTTCATCATTAAAACCAATAATTAATTTTGTTGAAAAAGAATTACAATCGCCAATGCATTTGTTACAACAAAAATATAATAGTTGGCCGAATGAAATGAGTTTAATGGATTCATCCAATCAGTGTGAATATTTGCCAATTTTGCCAGATGGTTTGACCGATATTAGATATACTAATAATTTTAAAATATTTAATTCTGTTTTTGATCCTTCCTCATATGGTCAGTTTTTAGGTGGAACATTTCAAGATAAAAAACCAGGATGGTTTGGCGTACATCAAGAAATTGGCAAATATATTGCAGAAAATAAAATTAATATAATTTATGAAGACAGAGCACCATATGTGGTGTATAATGGTTCTAAAATAAAAATAAATAATCTTCACATACATTCAAAATTAACAGAAAGCTTTTTATGATTATAAAAGATGCAGTTATTCCATTTCACCCAAAAGATATACCCACATTACAAATGTGTTGTGATTCATTAAAAAATGTTTTAAATGTAGAACGTATTTTTTTAATTTCTTCAGAAAATCCAAATATTGCTGAAACAAATTTTATTAATGAAAAAGAAATTACTAATCTTATCAGTTTAAATGAAATTTCAGAAATATGGAAATATCACAATCCAAATATAGCTTATAGAAGTGGTTGGATTTATCAACAAATTTTAGAGTTAGGTGCACCTGACATAATTCCAGATATTTCCGAAGATTATATTGTTTGTGATTCTGATATTGTATTTTTGAAAAATCCATATATAAATGCTCCAAATGATATGTTTCCATTTGATAGAGCATTTACCGGAGAGTATCACCATCCTTACATTGATCATTACCAACGAATGATGCAAGAACCAGCAAAAGCTGGAATATCTTTTATAAACCATCATATGGTAACAAATAAATCATTATTAGCTGAACTTAAAAAAATGATTGAAATAAAAAATAATAAAAGATGGGATTGGGCAATTGTTGAAAATTTAAATTTTAATGAAGCATCAGCTTTTGCTTCAGATGATTTGTATGGTAATTGGGCTGTTGCATATCATCCCAATAAAATGATAAATGTTCCTTTAAAAATTTTAGATGTTTTTAAAATTCCATCGTCTGATGATTTAATAAATTTAAAAAATCAAGGATATGATATTGTTAGTTCACAGGCATACAAAAGAGCATAATTAATATGAATATTAAATTAGTAAAAGACACTATAACAAATAATGAAATTGATAATCTTTGTAAATGGCTTTCAACATATCCAAAGCTAACAAAAGGTGCATTGACAGAAGAATTTGAACAAAAATGGTCTGAATGGCAAGGATCCAAATATTCTGTATTTTTAAATTCTGGTTCATCTGCTAATTTAGCTATGTTGTATGCTTTAAAAATATCTAATAGATTAAAAAATAATAAAATTGTTTTACCATGTGTATCGTGGGTTACCACAATAAGTCCAGCTATTCAATTTAATATGGAATTAATATTGTGTGATACCGATACAGAAACACTTGGTCTGGATGTTGATTGTTTAGAAAAAATTTGTAAAGAACACAATCCAGCTTGCATAATGTTGGTACACGTTTTAGGTATACCAAATAAATTAAAAGAAATAAAAGATATTTGTAAAAAATACGATGTTATCTTATTGGAAGACTCGTGTGAGAGTGTTGGTTCTATAGTTGATAATAAAAAAACTGGAACGTTTGGATTAATGTCTTCTTTTTCTACCTATTACGGACATCATTTTTCTACAATAGAAGGTGGCTTTGTATGTACTGATGATTTTGAGTTATATGAAATATTAAAATCAATCAGATCTCATGGCTGGAGTAGAGATCTTTCAGAACAAACTAAGCAAACTCTTAAGATAGAACATGATATAGATGATTTTAAAAATCTTTATACTTTTTATTATCCTGGATTTAATTTAAGAGCAACCGATGTTCAAGCTTTTTTAGGAATTAATCAATTAAAAACATTAGATGCAAGAAATGATAAAAGATATAAAAATTTATTAAAATATGATCAGTTAATTAACAATACCTATTGGAAATATAAACCAAACGGATTTGTAAGTAACTTTGCTTATCCAATAATACACCCGTTAAAAAATAAATTAGTAAAAAATTTAACAGAAGGTGGAATTGAATGCAGACCTTTAATATGTGGAAGTATGTCAAGACAGCCTTTTTACTATAAAAAGTACGGATTTAAAATGTATCCATTCTCCGATGTGATACATGATTATGGATTGTATTTACCAAATAATCCTGACATGTCAGATAATGAAATAGAATATGTTGCAAATATTGTTAACACTAGTATAAATTGAGGATAATATGGAAAAAGATGCAAAAATTTTTGTAGCAGGGCATAATGGTTTAGTTGGTTCTGCTTTATTAAGAAAATTAAAATCAGAAGGATATACAAACATACTAACAAGATCAAAAAATGATCTAGATCTTAGAGATCAGTTATCTGTATCTTACTTTTTTGCTAAAGAAAAACCCGAATACGTTTTTTTGAGTGCAGCTAAAGTTGGTGGTATAGGATGGAATAAACAATATCCTGCCGATTTTACATATGATAATTTGCAAATACAAAATAATGTTATTCATTATTCTTATATTAATGGTGTCAAAAAATTATTGTTTTTAGGATCTGCATGTATATATCCAAAAATTACACCACAACCAATCAAAGAAGAATATTTAATGACTGGAGAATTGGAACCAACAAATGAAGGATATGCCTTATCCAAAATTGTTGGTTTGAAGATGTGTCAATATTACAACAAGCAATATGGATTTAATGCTATATCTTTAATGCCGGCAAATTTATATGGAATTAATGATAATTTTAATATTGAACGTTGTCATGTTATTCCAGCCATGATACGAAAATTTATTGATGCCAAAGAATCAAATCAAACTAATGTGACCTGTTTTGGAGATGGAACTCCAACAAGAGAATTTTTATATTCAGATGATCTTGCAGATGCTTGTTTATTTTTAATGAATACTTATAATTCTTCAAATATTATAAATGTAGGATCGGATGAAGAGATAAACATAAAAGTTTTGGCAGAAACAATAAAAAAATATGTTGGATATACTGGAGAAATTATATGGGATACGAGTAAACCAAATGGAACACCATTAAGAAAAATATGCAACAAGAAAATAAATAACCTTGGATGGAAATCACTAACATCTTTAGAAGATGGAATAAAAAAAACAATAAATTGGTATATAAATAATAAAACCAATTATTTTAGAAATTAACTAATAAAATATGTCTGTAAAAATAAATTATAGTGCTCATCATAGACACACCTCATTAGGAAATAATATATTGCAGTATTTGATGGGTCAATATTGTGCTATAAAATTCAATTTACTATTTGATTGTGAAATTAATATAAATAAAAATTATTTTAATGTCAATAAATATTCTGGTAATAATAATTATAATAATTTAATAGAAATAAATGATAATAATTGTTTGAATATTTTTAATAAAAATTATGAAATAAATAATTGTGGTATAAGTATAAAAGGATATTTTCAAAAAAAAGAATTATTTGAAAATAAAAATTATTGGGATCTGTGCAAAAATTTTATTGTACCAAAAATAAATGCATCAATGGATGTAGATTTATTTGTACATGTTAGATTAAATGATGTAGCTGATGCTAATATGAATTTACCTTTTGAATATTACGATGATCAAATTCAAAAAATTAATTGTAATAATATAATAATATCTACAGATTCTCCATCACATTTAATTATAAAAAAATTATTAACCAAATATCCAAATTCAGTTTTACTAGAAGCTGAGGATGCATCTCATGCTATTTATTCTGGAATTAATTGTAAAAATTTAATTATTGGACCAGGAAGTTTTGGATTTTGTATGGCACTTTTTTCAAAAGAAAATACCAATATATATTGTATAAATCATGAAAGAATAAGATCTCATTTTAATGTAACAGTATGGGATGATACAATGGTAGAAGGTTTAAAAAATAGACCAAACACGTATTTTTATTAATAGGAATATAAAAAATAACTTATGATTTTAGAAGATATTATTTACAAAAAATATGAAAATCAATTTAATGGTTTTTATGTTGATATTGGTGCTAATGATGGTCGAACACAATCTAATACATTTTTATTAGAAACTAAAAATAATTGGAGTGGTTTGTTAATAGAACCATCTATAAAATGGAAAGATACTTTATGTTCAATAAGACCAAATTCTATTATTGAAAACTGTGCAATAACAAATTATAATGGAAAAATTTTAGGTGATTTTGATGGATCATTAATGTCTTCAGTAAATGGTGAGAGACTTTATAATGATATTTTAATAAATGGGGGAATTAAAAAAAATATCAATACAGTCGAAGTTGATTGCTATACGTTGACAGAATTATGTAAAAAACATAATATTAAAAATATTGATTTGTGCTCAATAGATGTTGAAGGTCATGAATATCAAACATTAGAAGGAATAGATTTTAATTATTTAAATATAAAATGTTTTGTTATTGAAGTGTACAATCATGAAGAAGAAAAAATTTTTAATTTATTTAAATCTAAAAATTATAATATAGAATGCATTTCTAATTTTAATAAAATTAAAAATCCAAACTGGGATGGGTTGCATCAAGATTATTTTTTTTCAAAAAAGGATAACTTATGAATGTTGGAATAATTTGTGAAAGAAGTTATCAAAGAAGTATTTTAATTGAAAATTATTATTATATAATTAAAAATTTATACAATGATGTAAAAGAAATAAAAAATAAAAATGATCTTGAAAATATAAATTTACTTTTTATTGGAAATGATCATTTTGGTTATCATAGAAATATTTGGTTGAATGAACAATTTTTACAAACATGCAATGATAAAAAAATTAAAGTAGTTATTATAGGTGGAGAAAAAATTTTAAATACTCATTACCCAGAGTGTGAAATTATACAAAAAGCAATTAATAGTTTAAATGATTATCATCAATATGTTTGGGACGTTGAAGATGCTAAAATAATGAATAAAAAAATTATTGGTTATCCAATTTCAAAACATTATAAACAATTTTTTAATTGTTTTGAAAAAAATAATAAATGTCTTTTCATTGGTCAATTTAATCAATCTATATACCAAGAACGGCAACACGTTTTAAGTAATATTAATAAATACGTAGAAACTGATATAATGACAAATATTTCAAATAATTGGCAAGAATATCTTAGTATATATTGTCAATATAGATACTCTTTGTGTCCACTAAGTACATATAGTAACGGAATACCAACAAGGTTTTATGAAGCTTTATTAACAAATTGTATTCCTATTTTACAAATCAAAGAAGATACATTAGATTATTATCCAGATGAAGCAGCAATACCAGAAGCAATTTTTTTTAAAAATGTTGAAGAATTAAAAGAAAAAATAGCCAATCACAAGTATACCAAATGTGAAAGTAAATTGTGGGGCGAAGATAAATATAAAAAATTATTTATAGAGGATGGTATACCAGTACCACAATAAAATGGAATATATACAAGGTGAAAAATTTAAACAACTAGCAGACAATAAAACTATTTTTTATAGACATACACATGAAGTAAATAATTTTTTTAAAAATGAAGCTCCAACAACACCGTTTATTTTGATAAGTCATAATAGTGATGGAAATGTTTTAAAAAATTCTGTAAGAGAACCAGATGCCAGTTTTAGTTTAGCGCCACCAAATTTAATAAAATGGTTTGCCCAAAATATAAACTATAAACATAAAAAACTACAAGCTCTTCCAATTGGTTTAGAAAATTCAGAATGGTTTGTAGAAACTAAAAAAATAGATAAATTAAAAGAAATAACAAATACTTCTAAAAAATTTATAAATTTAGTTTATATGAATCATAATATCAATACTAATGTCCATGAAAGACAACCTTTATATAATATGCTTGCAAATAAGTCATATGTTACAACCCATTATGGACACAATGGTATAAATTATGATGAATATCTTAATAACTTATATAATCATTGTTTTATGATTTGTCCCGAAGGAAATGGTATTGGAACCCATAGAGAATGGGAAACTTTATATGCAAACACAATACCAATACAAAAAAGAAATATAGATAATTTTTATTATACAGATTTGCCAATTTGTTTTGTCGATGATTGGTCAGAGTTACAAAATGAAGACTTTTTAAAAAGAGAATATATTAGAATAAAATATGAAACATCTTGGAATTTAGAAAAATTAGATTTTAACTATTGGAAACAAAAAATTTTACAAGCAGAAAAAATTATAAACCAATAAGAATACCCACATGAATTATATTGTAACAGGCGGTGCAGGATTTATTGGTTCGAATATTGTCAATCGTTTAGTACTTGAAGGACATACTGTCTATGTAATAGATGATCTTTCATCAGACGCACACGATGAGTTTTATTTCAATGAAAAATCAAAGTACTATGATTACAGTGTTGTAGACTATGTAATGTGTTCAGATGTATTTAAAAAAGCACAGCCAGATTATGTATTGCATTTAGCAGCAGAAGCAAGAATTCAAAATTGTATTGAAGATCCTACTAAAGCCTACGAGACTAATTTGATAGGAACATTGAATATGTTAGCACTGTGCAAAAAGTATCAAGTTAAAAGACTGGTTCTTTCAACCACATCTGCAATTTATGGATTAAAAAATACAGGGCCTTTGCATGAAGAAATGTCTCCAGATTGTTTAAATTCATATTCTCTAAGCAAGTGGAACGCCGAACATGCATGTAAAATGTATAGTTCCATGTATGGCGTAGACACTGTATGCTTAAGATACTTTAATGTATATGGGCCAAATCAACCAAAAAAAGGTCCATATGCTCCAGTTATTGGTGTATTTAATCGGCAAAAAGCAGCCGGTCAATCTTTAACTGTTGTTGGAGATGGTGAGCAAACAAGAGATTATATTCACGTAGCCGATGTCGTTAATGCAAATATTACAGCATGCAATTATCCTGAAAAGTTATGTGGAGAAGTTTATAATGTTGGAACTGGAAAAAACTATTCCGTTAATTGGATTGCCAATGTAATTCAAAATGATCCAACAAAGATCACACATATACCACCAAGAATCGGTGAAGCTCGGGATACTATTGCAAATAATGCTAAAATACAAAATAAATTAGGGTGGAAACCCACTATAGATTTGTCCGATTGGTTAAAATCCAATTAAATTAGTTGCATATTAAAATACTTGATATATATTATGTCTGTGAAAAAGAAAAGAAAAAAGAAAGCAGCATCAGATGCTGATTACGTAAGTAACCAGGATCTTTTAGATGCATTAATAGAATATAAAAAGAAGAAAAATGATTCAGAAAATGCTGGCCGTAAAAAGCCAAAACTTCCTGACTTTATTGGCGAGTGCATTCTTAAAATTGCATCTCGCCTTTCTTATCGTCCAAATTTTGCAAATTATCCATATAGAGAAGAAATGGTATCTGATGCGGTATTAAACTGCATAACATATATCGATAACTTTGATCCCGCAAAGTCCAGCAGCCCTTTTGGTTACTTAACCCAAATCTGCTGGTTTTCTTTTGTACGTATAATCAATAAAGAAAAACGTGAAAAATATACTCAATACAAATATGCAGAACAACAAAACGACAAAGACTTTCATAATTGGTTCAATGAAACTTATGCCGGCATTGATATAGGTCGCAGAGACTTCTTTGGTCTTACTGATCTAGATATGCAAAGATTTGATGAAATGTTGACACCAAAAAAAGGTAAGAGAACTCGTAAATCAAAAAAACAAGGATTAGATATATGAAAAAAGTAGCATTAATTACAGGAATTTCCGGTCAAGATGGAAGTTATTTAGCAGACCTTTTATTGTCCAAAGGATATGAAGTTCACGGAATTGTTCGTAGAAGTTCATCTTTTAATACTGCTCGTATTGAACATATTATGTCAAATCAAAAAGAATTTGGTGATAGATTCTTTTTACATTTTGGAGACTTAACAGACTATAATAGTATTTCTGAAATTATAGAAAAATGCGAACCAAATGAAGTTTATAATTTGGGTGCTCAAAGTCACGTAAAAGTATCTTTTGATAATCCTATTTACACAGGTAATGCAGATGGTATTGGAACATTGAACATGCTTGAAGCCGTTAAACGACAACAAGATAAAACCGGTAATACTATTAGATATTATCAAGCTTCTAGTAGTGAAATGTTTGGTAAAGTTCAAGAAGTTCCACAAAGAGAAACCACGCCACTATATCCCAGATCACCATATGGGTGTGCAAAAGTATATGGTCATTGTTTAACTATTAATTACAGAGAAAGCTATAATATGCATGCTTCCTCTGGTATTCTTTTTAATCATGAAAGTCCTCGCCGTGGTGAAACATTCGTTACTAGGAAAATTACTAGAGCAATTGGTAGAATTTATCATGGTTTGCAGTCAGATGTAAAACTTGGTAATCTTGAAGCACTTCGTGATTGGGGTTATGCTGGAGATTATGTGGAAGCTATGTGGCTAATGTTACAGCAAGATATTCCAGATGATTATGTAATTGCTACGGGCAAAATGATTTCTGTAAAAGAATTCTGCCACTATGCATTTGATCTTGTTGGACTTGATTATAACAAATATATAGTTGTTGATCCAAAATATTTTAGACCCGCTGAAGTCGATCAATTATTGGGTGATTCAACCAAAGCCAGACAAAAACTTAATTGGATGCCAAAAGTTGATGTATTTAATTTGGCAAAAATGATGGTGGATTCAGATATGGAACTTGCAAAAAAAGAATATATTCTTAAAAAGCATGGCATTGCAGATACCAATTTGGTAACCATATAATGAAAGCAGTTATTCTTAATGATACTCACTTCGGTTATAAAGCCGATTCACCTATCGTACTGGAATATTTTCTATCGTTCTTTGAAGAGCAGTTGTTTCCTTATCTTAAGGAAAACAACATTAAGACCATCTTCCATCTGGGAGATGTTTTTGATCGTAGAAAGTACATAAACTTCAAGACCCTTCATCAAGTACGCACACGATTTTTCGAACCTCTCAGAGATATGGGAATCAAATGCATTGCCATCTGCGGTAACCATGACACATATTACCGTAATAATAACAATGTAAACTCATTGCATGAGTTGGTTGCCCCATATCAAAACTGGGAAATCTATTCTGAGCCAACAGAGATTCAAACCTCAGCAGGTTGCGTTGCTCTTCTACCGTGGATCAATCCAGAAAATGAAGGGCAGGCAGCAAAGTTTATCACCAATACCACATGTTCACTTCTAATGGGACATTTGGAATTATTTGGCTTTCAGAGTATTCGTGGTATCTTTATAGAGCAAGGATATGACCCCAAACACTTCGACAAGTTTGAATACGTTCTTACTGGGCATTATCATATTAAGTCCACTCGTGACAATATTCATTATCTGGGGACGCAATACCAGATGGCTTTCTCGGATGTATGGGAACCAAAGGGATTCCACACATTTGACTTTTTGGCTAGAGAACTGGTATTTGTCGAAAATAACAAAAAGTTATTCTATACGTTTGATTATAATGAAGACGAACCAGAAAAACTTGACTACTCAAAGTTCAAGGACTGCTATGTCAAGATTTTTATCAAGAAACGCACAAAGGCTGCGAGTTTTGAAAAATACATGGATAAATTCTATGAAGCAGGCGTGGCAGAACTGGCAGTGACTGAAGAGGTATCTGCAAACCCTGAACTAGTGGCTGTAGACGTTCATAAGGATACTCTACAACTTCTACATGAAGAACTTGAGACCATTCAAGAAAAGTCTATTGACAAAAAGTTTCTTGCCCGAATCATAGATGAAGCGTATAATAGTGCACTATCAAAGGATGAAGAGTGATTGAATTTTTAAAAGTTCGGTTTAAAAATTTTGGATCGTTTGGCACAAATTTTTCAGAGATTAAACTAGATAACCATAAGACTACGCTAGTCACGGGTACCAACGGACATGGCAAGTCTTTTGCGCTATTGGACTCCCTGTGCTTTGGGTTGTTTGGAAAGCCCTTTCGACCCATTAATATACCGCAGCTTGTAAATACGGTTAATGGCAAGAATTGCCTAGTTGAGATTGAGTTCAACAAGGCAGGATCTCATTACTTGGTTCGTCGTGGACTGTCTCCAAAGATCTTTGAAATTATCAAAGACGGGGATATGATTGACCAGAATGCCAAGTCAAAAGATTATCAAGAAATGTTTGAAGAGCATATTCTTGGATTTGATTATGCAGCCTTTAAACAAGTTGTCATTCTTGGTAAGTCAAACTTCATACCCTTCATGCAGTTGACTCCTTCGGAGCGCCGAAAGATCATTGAAGGTCTTTTGGATCTTGATATCTTGGCAGATATGAACCAGCACGTAAAGGGTCAACTCAGTTCGCTGAAGGTGTCTATTGGAGAGCATGAAAGTTTGGTCAAGATTGCTCATGAAAAGATCAAGTCTCAAAAAGAATTTATTGATCAAGTAAAAACCAGCAATGCTGATGATATCAATGTTCTTGTAAATCGAATTAAAGAATACCAAGACCAAATAGATAAAGATAGAATCCTAGTTAAGACTGAACTTGATGATCATAAAAAGCTTGGAGAACAAATAACAAAGATTAACAAAAAGATTGAATCACTAAAAGATGTTCCATCTATGTTAGTCAAGACAGAAACTCTTCATGCCACATTATTAGATGACATCAAGACATTAGAAGAAAATGCAACTTGTAAGTGTTGTTTACAAGTTTTACCAAAAGATCAAAAAGAAAAGCATCTGGAAGAAAAACACAAGAAAGCCAAAGATTGTTCTGAGGCACTTAAGGTGGCTGAAAAGAAAAATGTGGAACTTGACACATTAAAGAAAGAATATGAAAAACTAACTATTTTGTCCAGAGCAAGAGTGCAAGAGATCAACAGCCTAAACTACAGAATTGGAAATGCAGAATCTAATATCAAGGTAATTGAAAAAGATAAGAAAGACAAAGAAGCCTCAAGCAACATTTCTATACTGGAAAATAGCCTCAGTGAATCGGAAAATAAAAAAAATGATATCGCCAAAAAACTTGAATCTTTTATCTCTCAACAAATTCACTATGATGTTGTTTATGATATCCTCAAAGATGGGGGGCTTAAGAGCCGCATTATCAAACATTATGTTCCCATCATCAATGGACTCGTCAACAAGTTCCTCGGAAAACTTAATCTCTATGTTGACTTCACAATCGATGAGGAGTTCAAGGAAACCATCAAGTCACGATACAGAGATGCATTCTCATATTCCTCTTTCTCTGAGGGAGAGAAACAACGCATCGACTTGGCGATCCTGCTGACTTGGCGTGAAGTTGCCAAAATGAAGAATAGCCTTAACTGTAATCTATTGATTTTTGATGAAATTCTAGATTCATCTTTGGATGCAGCAGGTACGGAGGCATTCATGAAAGTATTGAATAAGATGAAGAACAAATGTTCAATCTACATCATTAGCCACAAGGCTGATGCACTGGTTGATAAGTTTGACCAAACTTTGCAATTTGAAAAGAAAAATAATTTTTCAAAAATCAAGGTTCAGGTATAAATATATTTGTATTGTACGAAATTGGAGTTATAATAGAACTATGAATGAAGAGAGTTTTGAAAAGTTTAAGAATCGTCGCAAGAATAAGCCTACTGGCTTGAGCAAAAAGCAACAGAAGAGAAACGTTCGCGGCAATCGCCATGAACAGAAACAGCAACTTAACGATAGTGTTTATCGTAAAGATTTTGATTAATTTACAGAAAGATTTATATGAGTACTGTGACCAAAATGCGTTTGAGCAAAGAAACCTATAACATTCTAAAGAATTTTGCAGCCATCAACTCCAATATTCTTATTCAGCCGGGAAATCTTCTAAAGACCGTTTCGGCTGGTAAAAACATTTATGTTGAGGCAAAGGTGACCGAGGACTTTGATGTTGATGTTCCCATCTGGGATCTTAATAAGTTTCTTGGTATTGTCAGCATGTTTAACAACCCCGATCTTGAGTTTCATGACACCCATGTCGTGATTACCAATGGTCGGTCTAGTGTGACATATTACTATTCTGAACCAAGCCTGCTTACTGTTCCTACTAGAGAGATCAAGATGCCTGCTACTGTTACAAGTTTTGAACTGGATGAAAAGGATCTTAATGAGATTCTTAAAGCCTCTAGTGTTCTTCAGGTAAGCGATCTGCGTATGGTTGGTGCAGATGGTAAGTTTACAATCAGCGTTGATGATTCTGGTCAGAGCACAAGCAATAGTTTTGAAATCGTAATTGATGAAAACTATACTGGCAAGGACTTTGAGGGCACAATTAATGTTTCCGAAATGAAGTTTATTCCCGGTTCATATAGTGTTGCATTGACTGATACTATTATTTCTAAGTTTACGCACAAGAGTTTGGATCTTTCTTACTACATCGCCATCAAGCGGGGTTAATCGTGTCTGATGTGACTAATCTACTTTGGGTCGAAAAGTATCGCCCCAAAACACTGTCTGATTGTATTCTTCCTACCGATCTTTCCATTGTGTTTAATGGTATGATTAAGGAAGGTACTATTCCAAACATGATGCTATACGGTAAGGCAGGCACGGGCAAAACTACGGTTGCCCGTGCCTTGGCGAATGATTTGGGTGCCGATAGCATTATAATCAACTGCTCCGAAGAGAATGGTATTGATACTCTTCGAACAAAGATTCGTAATTATTGTTCTACAATCTCGCTTAATGGTGAGCTAAAGATCGTAATTCTAGACGAGTTTGATTATGCGAATTCACAGTCCATTCAGCCAGCATTGCGTGGAGCCATGGAGGAATTTGCAAATAATTGCAGATTCATCATGACTTGTAACTACAAGAACAGAATTATTGATCCTCTTCATTCTCGCTGCACTGGAATTGACTTTACCGTTCCAAGTGCTGAGAAGGCTCAGGTTGCAGTAGGAATCCTCAAGCGTATTGAGTACATTCTCAATAATGAAAAGATTCCATATGATACTCAAGTTCTTTCTAATCTGGTAAAGAAACATTTTCCAGACATTCGTAGAATTCTTAATGAGTTGCAGAAATATGCATCTTCTGGAAAGATTGATGTTGGTATTCTGGCTCAGGGAAGCAGCGAGTCTTACAAGGAACTGCTAGGCTTTATGAAAGCAAAGGACTTCACATCTTGCCGTAAGTGGGTGATTCAAAACTTGGATCTGAATACTGCAGACTTTTATAAGCGTCTGTATACAGAACTATATACAGCATTGAAGCCCAATTCAATGCCACAAGCCATTCTCATTATTGCAGAATATCAATATAAGTCTGGCTTTGCTGCTGACCAAGAAATCAATACAATGGCTCTTATTGTGCAAATTATGATGGATTGTGAGTTTAACTGATGAAGACCGAAGAGCTAAAACTTAAAGACTTTCTTGCAAGCATTAACCACGACAAAAAAGCCCTATTGGATAAGGATGAGAATGACCCTCGTCTTTATAAACCATTTGTTGTAAATAGATGTTTATCGTATTTCCCAGATACGATTTTTCATGCAAATGAAATGAACTGTGTTCCTTGGCTGGACAATAAGAGTCAATTTGATTTTCACCGTTTGGCTATTCGTAAAAAGAAGAGGTTTTCTCCTTGGCTTAAAAAGGAGACTGAAAATGATATAGCCCTTATCAGAACAGTTTATGGATATACAGAATCCAAGGCTAGAGAAGTCCTAAATATTCTCGGACCCAAAGAACTGGATCAATTAAGACGATCCCAATACACTGGTGGTACCGACAAATAAGGATTTTTGTATGTCTGATGTTTCTAATCGTATTTTTAATGGTGTTGGTGTGCATGTAAAATTATTTGACGATGAAGATTTTATGGTCGTCAGAGAAACCCTCACTAGAATGGGTGTTTCTCCAAAAGGTAAAAATATACTGTACCAGTCTTGCCATCTTATTCATAAAGATGATATATATATTGTTGCTCACTTTAAAGAATTGTTTGCTTTAGATGGGCTACCTTCGAATGTCTCAAATGAAGATATTCAAAGACGAAATGCTATTATAAAGTTGTTAGAAGATTGGGAACTTCTTGAAGTTTTGGATAAAGATAAGATACAGGATAAAATGGCTTTGACTGGATTAAAGATCATTAAACACGAAGAAAAACATAATTGGAATTTAATTCCAAAATTTAATCCAGGAACTTTACGTAAATTTTTTAATTCATAAGGATGAATATGTATAATTTGACTCTGAGCATGATTGTTAAAAACGAGGCACCAAACATTGAAAGATGTTTGGCCTCATGCGCACCATTTATTGATTATTATGTAATCTGTGATACAGGTTCTACGGATAATACAAAGGAAATCATCAAAAAGTTTTTTGATGAAAAAGGTATTCCGGGAGAAGTGTTAGACCATGAATGGTCTGATTTCGGCACCAATAGATCAAAGGCACTTGAAGCTTGTCTTGGCAAGACAAAGTGGGCAATGATGATTGATGCTGACGATTTTATTGTTGGCGATCTTCCTGTCAAATCTTTTGACGATTCTTTGGATGGTTATGTTGTAAACATTAAGCGTGGAGAATTTCAATGGCTACGCGCTCAAATTTTTAATCTTGCTAAAAAGAAATGGTGGTACGAAGAACCCTTGCATGAATATGCTATGTGCGAACAGCCCATGAATGTTCAAAAGCTTGATGGTGATTACGCATGGGAAGTTCGTACAGAAGGATGCCGTGCAAGATCTGTGGCCAATGATACTGAAAAGTATACAAAGGATTATTATACTTTAAAGAGTTATTTGGAAAAAGATCCAAATCAACCAAGAAAACAATTTTATGCTGCTCAGTCGGCATTTGACGCCAGAATGTATGAAGTGGCCGAAAAAGAATATTTGGCCAGAATCAAACTTGGTGCATGGCATGAAGAAGTATTCTTTTCTTGGATGCGTGTTGGAATGTCTCGTGAATTCCAAGGAAAGCCAGTTGAACAAATTGCAGACGCATTTATGATGGCATTTGAGACTGCTCCAAATAGAGTAGAACCATTATACCATCTATCTTGCATCTATAGAAAGTATGATAGACCAAGAAATGCATTTTTGGTAGCATCGCTGGGATTGACTATTCCAATGCCGCAGAATGATATTCTCTTTGTTGATCGTGCCAACTATACTTGGGGAATTTATGATGAAATTGGAACTACTGCTTTCTATGCTGGTAAGCCAGAAATTGGTATTGGAGTATGTGAAAAGTTATTAAAAGAACCACACTTACCCACAGAACATCGTGAGCGTGTCCAGAATAATTACAAAATTTATATTCAAGCCATGCAAAAAATTCAACAGGAAATGATTGAAAAGCAAAAACAATGGTCTGATAAAGTTATAAAAGAATCAAATAAAACAACTTTAAATATTAGCCCCGAGGCAGCTGCAGTGAAACTTTGATAATTTTTTAGGGTCCTAAATATAGTAGAAATAATAGTAGCCTTTTATAGGGCTATTATTATTTGGAGAAACAATTAATGCCAGATACGTATAATCCAACTGTTATAAAAGGTGATACAATAATATGGGCTATTAATGTTACTGGCGCAACTGGTGCATCTTATGACATTACGGGCTGCACCCTTGCTATGCAAGTTAGAAAAAGTTACCATCCAAGCGGATTAATTGTTTCTTATAATTTGTATGTTTCAGAAGGACTTCCCGTGATTCCTGTAGATGGAGTTGTTGGTGGTTTGGCTGCAAGTGCAACAGGTGGAATTGTTTATGTAACTGTTGGTTCCCAATATACTAAAAATTTCTCCGAATACGCTCCATCCTTCTATGATATGCAATTGATATATCCAAATGAAGGTGGAGTAACAACTTTATTAAGAGGAAGAATTGAAACTCTTCCAGATGTAACAGAAAATTAATTACTATGGCAAGTACTAGCAAAACCGTAAACGTTACAGTCTATCCAACACCATATGCAGTCCAAGGTTTACAAGGCCCAACAGGTCCTAATGGAGCTACTGGTTCCGTGGGATCAACTGGAAAAGGATTTTATTCTTTAAATTTTACAGGTAATGTTACTGTAAACTATGGCACAAGCACAACTGTTACTGTAAATATATCTTCGGATGCAAATGCTCTCAGTGTTGGTAATACAATTAAAGTTAGTTTCCCTGTGCTTGGAAATTATTTATATGGTACTATCACGGCATATTCTGGTACATCTTTAACCTTTACACAAGTCAGTGGTACTGCCCAAACTGGGAATCAAACTAGTTCTGGTACAATAATTTTTGATAGCATTCCCGCTGATGGTGGTATTGCTACCCAGATGGTTATTGGAAATTCTACTAGTTCTGACCCACAGTATATTTTACTTGCGGCAGATGTTGGAAATCAATCATTATGGATTGATAAAACAGGAAGCCCAAGTCAACGATTAAAATATGTCCCTTCAACGGGATCTCTTTATGCTGGGAGCGAATTATTATTAAATAATGGTAATTTTATATTAAATCCTGCAGAAATTAATGCAAGCTCACAATTTTACTTTATTGCACAAGGTGGCATATTCTTTCAAGATCCAAGTATAATACAAATTGGTGATACTGAAAATCAATTTGAAGGAACTCATATAGAAGTAAAAGGATTGACTTTAGGTGGAACAGTAAAAATAAGAAATTTTGATAATAATGATACTTATTTTAGCATTAATAGAGATAGTGCAGCAATACAGCAATATGCTACAGAAATTAATAGTAATACTGGGAAAAATTTAAAACTTATTTACAATGATTATTTGAGTAATCCTTCTAATTATGTTAATTTGAATGTTAATTCAAATGGCACTTTTGTAATAACTCCTAGCGGGGGCACTGCATATATTGTTGGAGATTTAAATGTAAGTGGCAATTATAGTGGTAATCTTGTAAATAAAATTAATGGCCTTACTTCAAATATTAATATAGCTGCAGGTGAAAATATTTCTCTTAATGTCTCAGGAAACACACTTACATTAAGTGGAATGAGTAGTGGTGTTGTAGCACTAAATGGTCTTACTGGATTTCTAACATTAATAGCGGGTACAAATACAGGTATATCATTATCTGGAAATAACATAACAATTTCATCTTCTGGTGGAATTGGATCTACAGGTGCAACTGGTTCTCAGGGAAATACTGGGCCAACCGGACCACAAGGAAACACAGGAGCAACTGGTAATGTAGGAGCAACGGGTCCAACTGGATCAACTGGTTCTCAAGGAAATACAGGAGCAACTGGACCAACAGGTGCTCCCGGAACTACTGGAAACACTGGTCCTACGGGACCAACTGGTGCTCAAGGAACAACAGGAAATACTGGACCAACGGGGCCAACGGGACCACAAGGAAATACTGGAAACACAGGTCCAACTGGACCAACTGGTTCGCAAGGAAACACTGGTCCCACAGGACCAACTGGTTCACGAGGAAATACTGGAAACACTGGTCCAACTGGACCAACTGGTTCGCAAGGAAACACTGGTCCTACAGGACCAACTGGATCACAGGGAAACACTGGAAACACAGGAGATGTTTATAGATCAACATCCAGTACTTCAATAAATCTTGGGTCATTAATAATAGGAAATAAACAATTTTTAACAGTTCCTTCTGGTTTGGCATATAGCAAAGTTCAAAGTTTGTTAGTTGCTGCAGGAGAAACACAATTTTTTAATGGAACCTTAGTTAGTTATTCTGGCACTGGATTAACTTTAACCATTAGTGGTGTTTGTGGTTCTGGAACATTAAATTCTTGGGATGTAAATCTTGCAGGCGCAGTCGGACAAGCAGGACCGCAAGGTCCTGCAGGCCCAACTGGTGCAGATTCAACTGTTGCTGGACCAAGAGGAAACACTGGTCCTACGGGACCAACTGGTGCTCCCGGAACTACTGGAAATACTGGTCCTACTGGTCCTACTGGTTCACAAGGAACTACTGGAAACACTGGTCCTACGGGACCAACTGGTGCTCAAGGAACAACAGGAAATACTGGACCAACGGGGCCAACGGGACCACAAGGAAATACTGGAAACACAGGTCCAACTGGACCCGCAGGTCCATGTGGTGGTGTATTTACTTGGAATGGATTGACAGGAAATCTTGAAGGTGTTTGCAGTATTAATGGTGCAACTGGAATCGTTATTAATGTTGCCAAAACAGATTTAGCAAACACATTTACACTTTTAAATACATTTACTTTAGGAATTTCAAGTGCTGGTATAACAGTTGGTGGATTTATAAATTTGCAAAATGGTGAAATTATTGCAAATACCACTAATGGAAGAGTAGATATTCTTCCCGGACCTTCAGGTGGATCTACTCATTTTGGTGTTGGAATAGATACTACTTCTTGGGGTTTTGGGCCAATTATCACAGTTAGAAAATCTGATGGCACTGCTGCTACCACTAATACTGGAATGCGTATTGATAATGCTTTAACTATTAGTGATTCAGTTGCATTAAATTTAGGTGCTAATGCACAACATTCTATTACTAGAGTCGCACCTTCTGGTGGTTTACCAACTGTTCAACTTTCTACAAACACAACTACAGGAACTAATAGCGGTGCATTTGCTATAGTAGATAGTGCTGGAGTAAATTCTGCAAGAAGAACTCCCGGTATAACACACTCCAATCCAAATTTGTATATTTATACAAAAGGAACTGGTAGTAGTGGTGATTTTATTAGATTTGAGCATGGTGGACCTACACTTGGTGCCCAGATAATATCTGGTGGCACTACTGGAATAACTATAACACCCGGATCTGGAAATTTAAATGTCAATGGAACTGTAACATCAACTGGAATCATAGCACCAAATATTGTTACCAGTATTAATACTACTGAAACAGGTGCAGTAACAAATGTTGCATTGACAAATGTGCCAAATAATTTTACTTCATTGCAATCATTCCAATCTGGATTTGAAGTAACACCACCCGGTCCCCAACCAGATCCACCACCCGGTGGACTGACTGCAGATTTTAAAAATAGTACAATTTACAGACCAACACTTCAATGGTATAATGAGCCAGTCCTATTAGTCACTCCAAATATAGGAACAAATTTATTAACTTTAGATTTGTCAAAAGCTCAAGTATTTTTAGTAACTTTGAATACAACATTTATTCTTAATGTAACAAATGCGGGAACATTGGATAATAGATCTATAGGATTCACAATGATATTAACCAATAATACTCCCAATCAAAATGTAACTTGGACAAATGTCAGGTGGGCTGGAGGAGTAAAGCCAACTTTAAGTGGTGCTGGAAAAATTGACGTATTCTCATTTGTCAGTTATGATAAAGGAACTAGTTGGCTTGGCTTTATTGGTGGACAAAATTATTAATATTTAATAATAACTATTGGATATAAATATATTACATGGAAGACAGCATTAATGTAATCGTTTATGGTTCTCCTTATGGAGTTCCCGGACCAACTGGTCCCCAAGGCCCAGTTGGAGCAACATCAACGATTCCTGGTCCTACTGGTCCTGCAGGACCTCAAGGTCAACAGGGAATACAGGGAAATGCTGGAGCCAAAGGCAATCCCGGAGAACAAGGAGATCCAGGACCACAAGGACTTCCCGGTCCAAGTTATTATACTACCAGTGATGATACTAAAATTATTTCATCACTTTCAGTTGGCAGCACAGTTTCGTTTTTACTAAACGATACAAATCTTGGTTATTCTTTAGGCCAAACTCTAATTGCGTATGCCAATTCAACAAATTATTTAATTGGTGTAATAACGGGTAAAAATACTAGTACTATATCAATAATTTTAACTAAAATTGTTGGTTCAGGAACTTTTAATTCTTGGCAAATAAATTTATCTGGTGAAGTCGGAATTCAAGGACTAAAGGGAAATACAGGAGCAACTGGTCCTCAAGGAAATACAGGAGCAACTGGTAATATAGGATCAACTGGTCCTACTGGAGCAACTGGTTCTCAAGGAAATACAGGAGCAACTGGACCAACTGGATCACAGGGAAACACTGGAAATACAGGTCCAACTGGACCAACTGGTTCACAAGGAAACACTGGAAACACTGGACCAACTGGACCAACTGGTGCTGCCGGAACTACTGGAAACACTGGTCCTACTGGTCCTACTGGTTCACAAGGAAATACTGGTCCTACAGGACCAACTGGTGCTGCCGGAACTACTGGAAACACTGGTCCTACTGGTCCTACTGGTTCACAAGGAAACACTGGACCAACTGGACCAACAGGTGCTCAAGGTAATACTGGTAATACAGGAGATGTTTATAAATCAACATCAACGACTTCTATTACATTAGGATCTCTTGGAATTGGTACATCGGTATTTTTAACTGTTCCAGCTGGTCTTGCATATAGCAAAGTTCAAAGTTTGTTGGTAGCAGCAAGTATTACACAATATTTTAATGCAACAATGGTAAGTTATTCTGGAACAGGTTTAACTTTATCCGTTACGGGTGTTTGTGGAACGGGAACTCCAAGTAATTGGGATGTAAATCTTTCTGGTGCAGTTGGTCAAGCTGGCGCACAAGGCCCTATAGGCCCAACTGGTGCAGATTCAACTGTTGCGGGACCAAGAGGAAACACTGGTCCAACTGGACCAACTGGTGCTGCCGGAACTACTGGAAACACTGGTCCAACTGGGCCAACTGGTTCACAAGGAAATACTGGAAATACAGGTCCGACTGGACCAACTGGTTCACAAGGAAACACTGGAAATACTGGTCCAACTGGACCAACTGGTGCTCCCGGAACTACTGGAAATACTGGTCCAACTGGACCAACAGGTGCTCCCGGAACTACGGGAAATACTGGTCCTACGGGACCAACAGGTGCTCCCGGAACTACGGGAAATACTGGTCCTACGGGACCAACTGGTTCTCAAGGAAATACTGGTAATACCGGTCCAACTGGACCAACTGGTTCACAAGGAAATACTGGAGCAACTGGTGCCGGTTATAATTTTTTAAGAACAAAAACAGTTGGAGGTGGATCACAAACTGCAACTAATATTTCTCTTGGAAGCAAAACATTTAATTTTAATGAAAATTTGTATACCGCATTTGTTGTAGGTAATAGAGTAAGAGTATTTCAAACCGGAACACCAACCATATATCTTGAGGGTGATGTTACAACTGTAACCGACAATTCACCAACCAATACACAATATGTAATTCAATCAGATTACATCAATGGTGATACTACATCATCTACAAATTCATGGACAATGGTTCTTGCTGGTGTTCAAGGTAGTACTGGACCACAAGGAAATACTGGTCCTGTAGATTCTTATGTAAGAACTTTTAATGGATTGACTGGAAATCTTCAAGGAGTTTTATCAGCATTTGGTGGAACTGGTATTGCTGTATCAGGGCAAACTGGCGCAGTCACAATTACAAATACAGGTGTCGTTACATTTAATGGTCTTACTGGAGATGTAACTGGAGTCACCACAGGAACTGCAAATAACTTTGTTGCATTGCAATCTTTTAGTTCTGGTATTTCTGCAAGTGGTGGAATATCATTTGGAGATGATATTATTGTTCGTGGTATGAAAATTGGTAGAGGTAGTACTTCTAGTAACACTAGTAATATAGCAATTGGATATGATGGTTTAGTAGTTGGACCACTTAAATCTAATATTTCTGGTTCACATAATGTTGCAATAGGTCAGTATGCATTAACTGGCACTACTAATGGCTCATGGAATATTGGAATAGGACAACAAGCTTTATATGCTGTGAAAAGTGGTATCAATAATATTGGTATTGGTGCGCTTTCTGCTGATGCTATAAATTCAGGATCTTCAAATATTGGAATTGGTTCAAACGCTATTGGAGCGGTAAATACCGGTAATCAAAATATAGGTATTGGAGAATATTCTTTACGATATACTACAAGTGGATCCAATAATATTGGTATTGGCTATCAGGCTGGAGCTAGAAACTCATCTAGTTTAACCAATGACACACCAAATAATGCAATATATATCGGTTCAAACATAAGACCTCTCTCATCATCCGGTACTGATGAAACTATAATTGGACACAATGCAATTGGACGGGGATCAAATTCTACAGTTATTGGTGCAACTACACAGACTTTTGCAACAATTTATGGTTTGCTTGATGTTCCAAGTGGAATCTCTGGTTATAATCAGTTTACATTAAATGGTCTTACTGGCGCAGTTAATATTGTTGCTTCCAGTAACATGGGCGTAAGCCTTTCTGGAAACAATATATTACTTTCATCTTCTGGATCAGTTGGTTTGTCTGGTCCTATCACACTAGATGATACCGTGTATATCAGAGGTGTATGCAATAATTCAAGAATTTCTATTAATACATCAACAGATGATGTAACTTTCTATGGTGCACAAAAATTAATTGCTGGTGGAACGTCACCAAGTATAACTTCTCCTGGTATTATAATAGATCAAGTTGCCAAATCAATAACTTTTGCAGCTCAAAATATTGGATTTACTGGAAATGTAACCAGGATTACTGGTAATCTTGTAAACACTTTCAATGGCGTAACAGGAAATATTTCAGGTGTAAATTCCTTACAAGCAACTAATGGAATTTTTGTAAGTGGTTCTACTGGAAATATTACAATATCGAATTCAGGTGTTAGACAAATTACTGGAACATCTCAACAAATAGATGTTTCTCCATCTGGTGGAACTGGAAATGTAATTTTATCATTGCCCAGTGAAATTGCAAATATAAATCAAATAACTGGAAATTCAGAAACTCCTTTTGTTTTAACCTCATCTTATCCAATACCTGCAATATCTGGTGCAATAACTTTAGCTGAAAATTCTGTAACAATAAATCCAGCTTTAACAGTATCTGGACAAATGAGTGTTACTGGAAATCTCACTGTTACAGGAACATATGGTGGAAATGTTGTACGTAGTTTCAATGGAAAAACTGGAGCCCTACAAGGTGTTTCAGGCATCTCTGCTGGAACTGGAATAACTATATCTCCATCAGGTGGAACTGGAACTGTAACTATTACCAATAATGGAGTTCTAACTTTTAATGGAACTAGGGGCGCCATTGAAGGTGTAACAAGAGTTAATGGTGCTACGGGAGCAATAACGGTGACCGGAGGCACCAATATCACCGTAACAACCAGTGGAACTCAAGTTACTGTAGGAATGACCAATCTTATTGCTGGTCCTACGGGTGCAACTGGCGCAACCGGATCATTTGGAATTAACGCAGGATTAGTATATAACTATAAAGAACTTGTAAATGATTGCCCAAACAATGCAGGAGACCCAGGAACAGGGAATTTTATATTTTTAAGTTGTCCTTCTTGCCCTTGTTTAGCTTGTGTTGGTAATGCCTGTTATGAATCAATTAATATAAGTAGTACCGAATATTATTCGCTAACAAATGTCGGAGCATATTTGAATACATGGGATGATTATTTTAGTGGATCTTCTAGTTCATACGGATGTCTAATGTTCCGTTATTATACTCAAGAAAAAACAAAATTTGCAATGTATACTTTGACCGGGTATACTGATAATACAACGTATAAAACATTAAGACTGACATATCTTGCAGGAAGTCCCAGTGGATTTACATCTGGTGAAAAATATTCAATCACTTATATGCCACCACCTCCATGATAAATAATAAGTAATGTTCTTTGGAAAGAACAAAAATTCTCTTAAACTGATAAAACAACACCCACAATTGTTGATGGGTGCCACTTATCATATTACAGAAGCCAGATCTAATGCCAAGAAGATAAAGATTGGTTCTGGTATTTCTGAACTTTATATTCGTGATGAATACGGTGAAACTTATTTGCTTGAAGGAAATGTTTCCAAGATCAAGGAAATGTTTCAGGCAAATTTGTTGTTTGAAAATGTAGAAGGTGAACTTTATAAATTAAAAAGATCAATTGGTTCGTTGAATCAAAATATTCTTTTGAAAGAAGTAAATTCACTTACAGCAGATGAAAAAATCTATGTTGGTAATGGTATCACCGAAAGATACTTTATTGATAAAGATAGAAATAAAGTAATAAAATTTATTGGTAATTCCACGCAGATTAAGAATCTAGTGGAAAAAGTAGAACTACCAAAACCACAACCACTTCCTGCTCCTGTAAAGATTATTGAAAAACCAGTAATCCAGCTGCAAGAAAAAGTAATAATAAAACAAACAACACCAGTAATTGGTGCTCAAGGTCTTCGTGGAGAAAAAGGTGATGTTGGATCTGCTGGTGAACAGGGGCCAATGGGTCCTCAAGGACCAAAAGGTGAAAAAGGTCCTAAAGGGGACCAAGGCGAGCAAGGAGAACAAGGACCAAAAGGTGATCAAGGAGATCCAGGTCTTCAGGGCATTCAAGGTCCAAAAGGAATTCAAGGAGAAAAAGGTGATAAAGGCGATCAAGGAGATCGTGGAGATATTGGTCCGCAAGGTCCTCAAGGCATTCAAGGGCCAAGAGGTGAACAAGGCATTCCCGGTGAAGAGGGAATTCAAGGTCCAGTTGGACCTCAAGGGGAAATTGGTCCCCAAGGTCCGCGTGGAGACAAAGGAGATAAAGGTGATAGAGGACCTGTGGGCCCTCAAGGTGTTGCTGGACCAAGAGGCGAAGCGGGACCAGAAGGTCCGATAGGTCGCGATGGACAGTCTCCAGTAATTGAAGCACAATTTCCACTGGTATTAGAAGATGGAATGTTGTCGTTTGATTCAGAACATGTTTCTGGAATTCTTAGTAAATTTAAAAATGATGATATTCAAAAAGCCATAGATCGCATCGGCCAAATGACTACTCCGGCTGGTGGTGGTGCGGTTGATATATCTTTAAATGGCGATAAAATAATTCGTTCTGTCAACACAATGAATTTTATTGGTGATAATATTACAGTCACCAAGAGAAGAAAAAACGTAGATATTTCTATAGCAGGTAGTTCTGGTGGAATTGGTGGTGGTATTTCTTCAGTAAATGGTATTTCTGGTGATACATTTGGTAATGTAAATGTAAAAAGTCTAATTAATGGGGCTTCTGTATTTAGTCTTGGAGTTACAGGAAGCATATTGCTACCAAATGGTGCAAAACTTGGTAATTTTTATAATGCTGGTGGTATAGATTTAGTTGCACCAACTGGTGCCGGTGCTTATGCTGGACTAGCCAGTAATGATTTGAATCAATTTGTTTCTGCTGGTGATACTGAAGTTCAAATTGGAACAGATACTAATGGATTTGGTTATACTTGGGTATTTGATAAAAATGGTGCACTATCATTACCAGTTAATGGTTATATTAAATTTCCAAATGGAACTACTCAAGGTTCTGCTGCTCCCAAATTTACAGAAGCCACATCCGCTCCATCTATTCAAGTACCGGGAGATCGTTGGTTTAATACAAATACTGGAATTTTATATACTGCAATTACAGGTGCATCAGGATTTATTTGGGTACAACTCTAACATAAATATTAAGAACAATGCCTATTGATTTCCCCCCATCCCCCTCTGCTGGCGCAACCTATTCATATGGTGGTATTCTTTGGACTTATAATGGTGTTGCATGGGACAAAACCACTGGATCTGGAAATACGGGTCCAAGAGGAACAACAGGCTCAACTGGCCCTCAAGGAAACACAGGAAATACTGGTGCTACTGGCCCTCAAGGAAACACAGGAAATACTGGTGCTACTGGCCCTCAAGGAAACACAGGAAATACTGGTGCTACTGGCCCTCAAGGAAACACAGGAAATACTGGTGCTACTGGCCCTCAAGGAAACACAGGAAATAC
>Ga0214921_10002537_pt1 | contig 29521 bp, 28 predicted proteins | sample LL1505_MetaG_FD_177992 | JGI IMG/M metagenome (GOLD analysis project Ga0214921, IMG submission 177992) | Freshwater microbial communities from Lake Lanier, Atlanta, Georgia, United States - LL-1505 | ecosystem: Environmental > Aquatic > Freshwater > Lake | place: USA: Georgia | collected...
GGCAAATAGTGCGCCCGCTGCGCATCCGTGCCGAAGTGCACGATCACGTTCGCCGCGCCCTGGGTCAGCAATGCGTAGGAGAAACTGCCGACGTGCGCCGCGGCGAACAGCGCACTGCAGGCTTGCGACACCACGAACGGCATCCCGAGACCGCCGTGTTCGGGTGCGAAGCCCATCGACAAAAACCCGGCCTCGGCGTGCGCGGCGAGTGCACGACCCGTCGCCGCAGGCAGCACCACCTTGCCCTGCACGATCCGCGGCTCGTCGGCGTCCGCCTCGGCGGCATGGGGCGCAAATTCGCGCCGCGCGAGTTCCGCAGCCGCAACCAACACCTCGCGCACGGTCGCAACCTCGAGTGCGCGCGGCCGCAATACTTCGAAAAGGTCGAATTCGAGCTCACGCAGCGGAATCGTCATGACGGCGAGTATAGCGGCCGATGGGCTAGAATCGCGGCATGCAATACGTGATTCAGGCTGAAGAACGAGCTAGCGTCGCCGTCGCAGGCAGCTCCGCAGGGTTTCCCGTGCGCCGAATTTTTTGCGTCGGACAAAACTATGCCGACCACGCGCGCGAGATGGGCGGCGATCCCGATCGTCAGCCGCCGTTCTTCTTTTGCAAACCGGCCGATGCCGTGCACGCCGCCGGCACGCCGTGGCCCTATCCCCCGCGCACCCAGGATCTGCATCACGAGATCGAACTCGTGGTGGCTTTGGCGCGTGGCGGCCGATCGATCGACGTCGGCAGCGCGCTCGATTGCGTGTACGGCTACGCCGTCGGCATCGACTGGACGCGACGCGATCTGCAGGCCGCTGCGAAAAAGGCGGGGCGGCCCTGGGATGCCGCCAAAGGTTTCGACCACGCCGCCACCATCGGCCCGATTCATCCTTCAAAGACCGTCGGTCATCCCGCGCGCGGGCGCATCTGGTTGGCGGTGGACGATGTCGTCCGTCAGGACGGCGACATCGCGCAACTCATCTGGTCCGTCCCCGAGGTGATCGCCGAACTGTCGACGCTGTTCGAATTGCGCGCCGGCGATCTGATCTACACGGGCACCCCCGCAGGCGTCGGCGCCGTGCAACGCGGCCAACGCGTGAACGGCGGCATCGATGGCTTGGGGGAGATCGTCGGTACGATCGTCTAGCAGGACGACCGTACCGACTGCTTTCAGGGAATCACTCGCATCGGCAGCGACGGCATGCCGCAATATTCGCGGAAGCAACGATCTTCACCGGCGGCGGTGCCCCGCGGCCCGATGGCCTCCGGGCCGAAGAATCCGCTCGGCAACAAACGGCAGTAGCCCCCCATGTCTTTGCCGTCACCCCATTTTTCGCACTCTTGTCTGTTGGCAACCGCGACACAACCGTGCAGAACACCGAGTTCGTTGATCGCTGACCCCGACATCCACTTATTGTTGTAATCGTTGCGGTATGTGAAATTGTTTTCCTTGTAGGTATTCCACTCGTCATTGTCGCAAACGTACCCGTACCAAAATCCGTTGCCCAAGCCCCAATCGTTGTTGACGGTGGAAATCCACCACGTCGCGTTTTCGCGTGCGAGGGCGATCGGTTTGTACGCTTCGACGGCTCGCTTCCAAGCCTCGCCTTGCGTCATCCCCGCGGCGAGGACGAACTCCGCCGCCGGCAGCCGGCCGTATCTCGACTGACGAGTTCGCTGATATGCATCACTGGTGATGATCGCGCCCTTCTTGGAAAATTGGCTGTCCCGAGCCGACATCCAATCCTCCTTGAACCTGAAGTCGTACCCGGGACTCGTCGGGCGATAACGGATTCGATCCGAATCACGCAATGCTTTTTTCCCGGCCGCGAGGTCGGCTGCCCGATCTTTGAGAGCGGCGAACGTTTCGGAGCAGCCCCCGATCGCCTCGTTCCAAAACGACCTCAAAACGATGTCGGCCTCGTGTTCGACCGTGTATTCGTAACTGATCGTCGCCGTCGTCGCGAACGGTTTTCTCAGCAAGGTGACTTTTGCTTTGAGTCCGGGTCGTACCGAGAACGCCATCAGTCGAGTCCGGTTTTCCCGCCGCTTTTCGCTCATCACGAGCTTCGGACATTGGGCCTCGACGGGCGGCGCCGCCAGGGCGACCGGCTGCTGCGGTCCTTCCACTTCGACTTCGGCCGGAAAAACACCGGGACCGGCGAGTCGGCCACCTGCATCGAGCGCGAACGACACCAGCCCGGGATGCGCATAGTCGATGGTGCCCAGCCCGCGATCCAGCGCGACGCGCGCCTCGGCAAGGGCCGAGTCCGATCCGGAAGCGGACAGCAACTTCTCGACGCTGACGATGATCGAAATCGACGTCTTCTGCTCCTCGACGCGCGACTCGCCCGCTCGCTCCACGACGGAGTCGGTCGACTCGACCGTGGCGGTCGCAGGTGTCGAGGGCGTGGCAGGCGACATGACGGGAGCGGCAGCCCCGAATGCCGTCCCGCCCTGCGCGACGAGAGCGAGCAGCAGGAAACTCACCGTCGAGCTGACTTTTGGGGATATCAGTGACCGATCCATAAGCGGCCTCCAAAAAGTAAAGGCGAGCACATGCTCGCCTTTACAACATGAACCAGAGCCGCTTGCGTTGCTGTGTATTTTTTTTGATTGTTTCGTGACGACGCCGTGCGCGTCAAAATCCGCTCAAAAAAAATCTTACACGCAACGAAAAATTACTTACGGCACCTTGACCGGCGCGGGCTTCTGTTCGAGCGCATAACGCTCGATCGACGACAGCGACGGTTCGACCCACTTGTCGGGCGCGTTCATGTACAGCGGATATTTCTTCTCGATGTAATCCATCACCTTGCGCGGCATCACGTCGGCGACTTCGTCGCCGCCACCCTGATAGGTCATGTACTGGCAGTGACCGTCCGCCTGCCCCATCAACATCCAAGGCAACCACGGCGTGATGCGTGACCACGTGCCATGGAACGGCAGCTTCGTGAGCTTCGGATTCTGGATGTCGGCGAGCTCGACGAAGTACGTGAAGAACTCCGACACCCGCGCCATCGTGCCCGCGGACTCGCGCGGCCACTTGTCCGGTTGCAGCGCGTTTTTGTAGAACAAATGTATGTGCCGCTCGAGGGTGACGAACTTGCCCTGCTGGCGCCACGGCAGAATGAACGGAATCTTCGGCGGCGCATTCGCGTTCAAGCCGCCGTAATTGGGCGGCGCTTCAAAGTATTCCTGCACCTGCACGTTGAACGGGTCGTTGGCGACATGCACCACTTTCACGCGTTCGTTGGTGTACGGGTTCAGATATTCCTCGAGCGGCTCCTGGGTCTTCAGGTCGTAATAGATGCCGACTTCGCGCAGCACCTTGCGATAGCCGACGCCGCTCTCGTGCGGCAACAGACGCGCCATGCCGAAACCCGCAAAGCCGAACAGGTCGCGCACCGCCTCGCCCGGGCGCACACCCGACACGTAACCGTTGTACCAACCCGCTTTTTGTTTGCCGAGGTCGAGATCGCCGACCAACCGCGCAAAGGTGAGCATGTTGCCGCGCGGCGTAGCCAGATCGACGTAGGGACCTGACAAGGTTGCGGCCGCCGCATGCTTGCCGTCATGCCCGCCGTGTTTGGCGTGGTGGCCTTGCGCGTGTTTGTCGCGCGCCTCGGCCGCCGTTGCGCCGGCGAATGCGAGCGCCGTCACGCCGCCGAACAGAATTTCACGTCTATCCTGATCCATCTGCATACCCCCTTGTGCGGTGAGAAGTCGAACGAGCGAATCAAAAAGCGAACAGCGAGGCCTCGGGCGCGGTGCGCACCAGCCACCACAACGCCCCGGCGAATACGGCCGCGATCAGCACGGCGCGCACGGTGAGCGAGCGGGCGATCGCCTGCGACGCGGCGTCTGCCGTCGCGAGCGGCTTGTAGCCGCTCAACATCGGGCGCACCAGTTGCTCGCGCCAGACGACGCGGTGAAACAGCACCGCGGCGACATGGAACAAGATCGCGAATTTCAGGATGTCGAAACCCCACTTGTGGATCGTGGTGAGCGCATCGCTGCGATCGATGGTCACGTAACCGAACAACGGACCGGTCTCGCTGATTTGATCGTTGGCGAAGAGGCCCGTGATCGCCTGCACGAGCAGCAGGCCGAGCAATGCGATCACCATCCAGCCGCCGGCCGGGTTGTGACCGACCGAAGTCCAGGACTCGCGCGCGCGCAGATAGCGCACGATGCTCGCCGGACCACGCACGAAATCTTTGAACAGCGCGTAACGCGTGCCGACGAAGCCCCAGGTGATGCGAGTGGCCGCGATCACGAGCACCGCATAGCCGCAGCGCACGTGCCAGGCGAACCAGTCGCCTTCGAGCTTGCGGGTGAGCCATGCGCAGACGACGAGGATCGGCAACGCCCAGTGCATCACGCGCACCGGCAGGTCCCAAACCAGGATCTTCGACCCGGAAGTCATGCGTGGCGCTGGTTGAACTCGATGAAGTAGTCGTCGGGGTCCCAGAGGCTGAGCGAGGTCATCGCGACCTGGCGACCATCGGCGCCACGAACCTCGAAGCGGTGCGGCAGCGCGTGGATGCGCGCGCCGAACTCCACGGCGCGACGATGCACGCCCTCGACGTCATCGCCCTGCATGACGAACACGATGTCGCCGATGCCGAGCCGCTCGCGACGCGCCGGCTCCGGCATGCGGGGCGCGGTGAATTCGAGCAGACCGATCATCCCGACCACCGGATCCTGCGCTTGCATGATCACGAGCCGCGTCATGTCGCCTTTTTTGCCCGCCGCGAGACCGACCCCGGAGAGCTCGATCGAGTCGTCGTACCACACCGACATGCCGAGCACGTCGCGGTAAAACGCCATCGAACGGGCGAGATCACGCACGATCAGGGTGGTTCGCTTGACGAGCGGCGGATTCATGGATTCGGCTAGAATATCGGCCTTCCGGAGGCAATTCCATGCAATTCGAAATTTTCACTTCAGGCTTACCCCAGGTTCAGGCGGACTGCGTCGTGATCGGCGTCCACGAGCACGGGGAACTGTCCGCCTCCGGCAAGGCGCTGGACCGGCGCTGCGGCGGCGCCATCGCACGTTTTCTGAAGCGAGGCGATTTTCCGGGCCGACTCGGCGAGACGCTGTTGCTGCCCGCGTTCCCGCGACTGAAGGCGAGCCGGGTGTTGCTGGTCGGCCAAGGCGCGACCGAGGTCTCGCGCCGCAGCTGGCGCAAGGCGCTCTCCGCCGCCGTCGGTGCGCTCGCCAAGACGCGCGTCGCCAGTGCCGCCGTCGCCCTCACGCGTCCCGCGAACCGTGAACTCGACGACTACACCTACGCGCGTTCGGCCGTCGAGATCACCCGCGCCGCGCTCTACCGCGTCAACGACTTGAAGTCCGGCAAGAAGCCCGCCGAACCCGCGCTGCAAAAAATCAAATTCGGCCCGTTGCCGACGAGCGCCGCGCGCTCGGGCAAACGCGGCATCGCGCACGGCCTCGCCTCGGCCAACGGCGCAAAAATCATGCGCGACCTCGCCAACCTGCCGGGCAACGTCTGCACGCCGACCTATCTCGCCGAGCAGGCGCATGCGCTCGCCGAGCGCCACGCGTCGCTCAAGGTCAAAGTGCTCGAAGAAGCCGATATCCGCGCCGAGAAAATGGGCTGCTTCCTCGCCGTGACCCAAGGCAGCGAGCAGCCGCCGAAATTCATCGTCATCGAACACAAGAGCCCCAAAGCCTCGCGGGCGCCGCTCGTGTTCGTCGGCAAAGGCATCACCTTCGACACCGGCGGCATCTCGCTCAAAGATCCGGGCGCGATGGACGAGATGAAGTTCGACATGTCGGGCGCCGCGGCGGTGGTCGGCATCATGAACGTGATCGCCGAACTCGCGCTGCCGATGAACGTCGTCGGCCTCGTGCCGACCTGCGAGAACATGCCGAGCGGCCGGGCGATCAAGCCGGGCGACATCGTCACGAGTGCAGCCGGTCTCACGGTCGAAATTTTGAACACCGACGCCGAGGGTCGTTTGATCCTCTGCGATGCACTGCACTACGCGCGCCGCTACAAACCGCACACCGTGATCGACATGGCCACCCTCACCGGCGCCTGCGTGATCGCGCTCGGCGTGCACCACAGCGGCGTGATGGCGAACGACGACGGACTCGCGCAGGAACTGGTCGCCGCCGGCGTGCGCGCGGACGATCGCGCCTGGCAATTGCCGCTCACCGACGAATACGGTGAACAATTGAAGAGCAACTTCGCCGACTTCGCGAACGTCGCCGGTCGCGACGGCGGCGCGATCACTGCGGGAGCCTTCCTCGCGAAATTCACCAAAGGATTGCGCTGGGCGCACATGGACATCGCCGGCTCCGCGTACGTCGGCGGCGCGGCCAAGGGCAGCACCGGCCGCCCGATCGCACTGCTCACCGATTATCTGGTGCAGCGCGCGAGGCGCTGATGGACAAAACCTACTCGCCCGGCGACATCGAACGTCGCATCTACGATCGCTGGGAGTCTTCGGGACTGTTCGCACCGCGCGGCGAAGGCCCGGGCTATTGCATCGTCATCCCGCCACCGAACGTGACGGGGACGCTGCACATGGGTCATGCGTTCCAGGACACGATCATGGACGCCCTCACCCGCTATCACCGCATGCGCGGCGACGCGGCGCTGTGGCAACCGGGCACGGACCATGCCGGCATCGCCACGCAAATGGTGGTCGAGCGGCAACTCGAAGCCGAAGGGCTCACGCGAGCAGGTCTCGGTCGCGAGGCCTTCATCGAACGCGTATGGAAATGGAAAGGCGAATCCGGCGGCACGATCGCCCGCCAGATGCGACGCCTCGGCGCTTCGGTCGACTGGTCGCGCGACCGCTTCACGATGGACGAAGGTCTGTCGCAGACGGTGACCGAAGTCTTCGTGCGTCTTTATGAAGAAGGCCTGATCTATCGCGGCAAGCGCCTCGTCAACTGGGACCCGGTGCTGCAAACGGCGGTCTCGGACCTCGAAGTGTTGAGCACCGAAGAAGACGGCTCGCTGTGGCATTTGCGGTATCCGCTCGCCGATGGCAGCGGCCATGTGGTCGTGGCGACCACGCGCCCCGAAACCCTGCTCGGCGATACGGCCGTGGCCGTGAACCCGAACGATGCGCGCTATGCCTCCATCATCGGCAAATCGCTGCAGTTGCCGCTCACCGGCCGCACGATACCGGTGATCGCCGATGATTACGTCGACCCCGAGTTCGGCTCGGGCTGCGTCAAAATCACGCCGGCACACGACTTCAACGACTACGAAGTCGGCGCGCGTCATGGTCTTGCGCAGATCAACGTCTTCACGCCCGACGCCAAACTCAACGACGCCGCGCCGGCGCATTTGCGCGGCCTCGATCGTTTCGAAGCGCGCAAGCGCATCGTCGAAGAGCTCGAGGCCGCCGGCCTCATCGAGCGCATCGACAAACACAAACTGATGGTGCCGCGCGGTGACCGCTCGGGCTCGGTGATCGAACCCTACCTCACCGACCAGTGGTACGTGAAAATCGCGCCGCTCGCCGCACCGGCCATCGCCGCGGTGGAAAACGGCGACATCAAATTCGTGCCCGAAAACTGGTCGCGCACCTACTTCGAATGGATGCGCAACATCAAAGATTGGTGCATCAGCCGCCAACTGTGGTGGGGACATCGCATCCCCGCCTGGTACGACGCGAGCGGCAAACTCTACGTCGGTCGTACCGAAGCCGCGGTACGCGCCGCACACGGCTTGCCGGACGATCTCGTGCTGCGCCAGGACGACGACGTGCTCGACACCTGGTTCTCCTCGGCGCTGTGGCCGTTCTCGACCCTGGGCTGGCCGCACGATGCGGCCACGCTGCAACGCTTCTATCCGACCTCGGTGCTCGTCACCGGTTTCGACATCATTTTCTTCTGGGTCGCCCGGATGATCATGATGGGTCTCAAGTTCATGGGCGAGGTACCGTTTCGCGAAGTGTACGTGCACGGGCTCATACGCGACTCCGAAGGCCAGAAGATGTCGAAGTCGAAAGGCAACGTCATCGATCCGCTCGACATCGTCGACGGCATCGGCCTCGAAGATCTGGTGCGCAAGCGCACCACGGGACTCATGCAGCCGCGACTCGCGCCCTCGATCGAAAAAGCGACCCGCAAAGCCTTCCCCGACGGCATCACCTCGTACGGCACCGATGCTCTGCGCTTCACCTTCGCCTCGCTCGCGACGCAAAGCGCCGATCTGCGCTTCGACCTCGCGCGGGTCGGCGGCTATCGCAACTTCTGCAACAAGTTGTGGAACGCGGCGCGCTTCGTGTTGATGACGGTGGAAGCCGAGGACGGTGCGGCGCTCGATCCGCAGTTGCTGTCCGGGCCGGTCGAACCGGGCGTCGCCGATCGCTGGATTCGTTCGCGCACCGCAGCGATGCTCGCCGAAGTGGAAACGGCGTTTGCCGAATACCGCTTCGATTTCGCGGCCACTGCACTCTACGAATTCACCTGGTACGAGTTCTGCGATTGGTATCTCGAACTCACGAAGCCCATCCTGCAGTCCGACTCCGCCTCCCCCGCGGCCAAACGCGCGGCACGACGGACGCTCGTCGAAGTGCTCGAGACCTTGCTGCGTGCGCTGCATCCCCTGATGCCCTTCATCACCGAAGAAATCTGGCAACGCGTCGCGCCGATCGCGGGCGTCCAGGGCGAGACGATCATGACCGCGACTTGGCCTGCGCGCGGCGCACTGCCGCGCGATCCCGCCGCCGAAGACGACGTGCGCTGGATACAGGCGTTCGTGCTCGGCATCCGCCAGATTCGAGGCGAGATGGACATCAGTCCGGCGAAGAAGCTGCCGGTGCTGCTCGAAAACGCCGCAACCGAAGCGACGCGCATCCGCACCTACGATGCGTATCTGCAGCGACTCGCCGGCCTCGAATCGCTGCGCATACTCGACGGCGGCGCGACCGCACCGCCTTCCGCCATGGCCGTGGTCGGCGCCATGCGTGCCCTCGTACCCATGGCCGGTCTGATCGACCCGGTGGCCGAAGTTGCACGCCTCGAAAAGCGCATCGGCAAACTCCGCGAGGAGATCACGCGCGCGAACGCGAAACTCGGCAACGAGAACTTCGTGCGCAATGCGCCGCCCGAGGTCGTGACCCAGGAACGCGAACGCATCGCCGACTTCGAACGCACGCGCGCGAGCCTCGAAGCGCAGCTCGCGCGTGTCCGCCAGCTACTCTGACGCCGAGGAGCACCGACCGATGATGCGTCTGGTGATCGTACTGCTGATCGCGCTCGCGGTCGTCTATGCGTTTCGGCTGCGTCGACGCGAGCGCACCGCGACCGGCGAAAGCCGCCGTTTCGAGCGCCGCGCGACGCTCGCCGGTCTGCGATTTTGGTCCCGCCTGCCCGAAGACCTGCGTGACCGACTCGCCTCGCGCGTCGACGATTTCATCGCGCGAGTCCCCTACACGGGCGCGGGCGGCCTCGTGATCGACGATCGCATGCGCGTACACATCGCCGCACAGGCCTGTCTCGTGACGCTCGGCCATGACGACTGGCCGTTCGATCCGCTGCACGGCATCACGCTGCACCCGGACGAGTTCATCGTGCATCAGGAGCTCGAAGACGAAGACACGGGTGTCGTGACCGAAGGCTACGAAACGCTCTCCGGACAAGCGATCGAGTCCGATCGCATCGTGCTGTCCTGGCGAGACGTGCTCGACAGCGAAGCGCACGACGACGGTTACAACGTCGTGATCCACGAAGTCACCCACTTTCTGGAAAGCGCGCATCCGGGCGGCGATCCGGCTGCGCACGCCGCACTCGAAGCGGCGCACGCCGAACTGTGTCGCGCCATCGATCGCGGCGAAGAAACTCTGCTCGATCCGTACGGCGCCGAAGACCCGACCGAGTTCCTCGCGGTCGCAGCCGAGTTTTTCTTCGAACGGCCGCACGAGCTGCGCACGCGACATCCGACGCTGTACGTGGTGTTGCGCGACTCGTTCCGGCTCGATCCGGCGAGCTGGACCGACCTCAATACTTAGACGGGATCCGCGCCATGTGCGCGGCGAAATCCCGTCGCAGTTCGCGTTCGTCTTGATCCGCATCCTCGGTCGCCTCGCGCGGCGCGCCGAAGATCAACGTACGGGTGGAATAATCGAGTGCCGCCGTGACGATGGGGACGCCCGCGGCGCGTGCGATGCGGTGATAGCCGCGCTTCCAGCCGGTCACCTTGCTGCGCGTACCCTCGGGCGCAATCGTGACGGCCATGCGTTCAGCGCGTGCGAATTCGTCGACGTATGCCTGCACCACGTTGCCGGCGCGCGAACGATCGATGGCGACCGCGCCGAAGTGGCGCGCGAGCCAACCGATCGGGCCCGGCACGGCCGTGTGTTTCACGAACCAGCGCGTGTCGAAGCCGAGCGCGAGATAGACGAGAAACCCGTAGACGAAATCCCAATTCGAGGTGTGCGGCGCGACGATGAGCACGAACTTCTCGCGGTCGGGCAGATTGCCGACGATGCGCCAACCGGCGAGCGCGAGCAGCGCGCTGGCAAAGGGACGCCGCCACCACGATCGCACTTGCGGTGCGCGCGGCGGGAGCACGGGTATGCGCGGGGGCGTCGCCAAAGTACGTTATCGGCCGGCCGACCCGGAACCGCCGCTCGAGGGCACGCGCCACAGCAACACGCCTCCGGCGATGAACAACACCACCAAAGAAGTGATGGAGGCACGCGAATCGCCGGTCGTGAGCGCAACGACCGCGATCAGCATCGGCCCCAGGAAACTCGCGAACTTGCCCATCATGTTGTAGAAGCCGAAGAATTCGCCACCCTTGCCTTCGGGTACGAGACGCCCGAAAAACGAGCGCGAAAGGCTTTGCACGCCGCCCTGCACCAACCCGACGACGACGGCGAGGGCAAAGAATTCGGCGACCGTGTCGAGTACGTAGGCGTACAGCGTGGCCACAAAATAGACGGCGATGCACAGCAGGATGCCGTTCTTAGCACCGTAGCGATTGCCGAGCCAACCGAGCGCCAGCGCCGATGGGAACGCGACGAATTGCGTCAGCAGCAAAGCCGCCAGCAGGCTCGAGGTCGGCAGACCGAGGGCCACCCCGTAGTCGACCGCCATGGTGTAGATGGTGTGTACGCCGTCGATGTACAGCCAATACGCCAGCAAAAACAGGCTCACTTCGCGATGCCGCAGCACGTTGCGCAAGGTCCGGCCCAACTCGCCGAACGCGCTGCGAATCGCCTGCCAACCGCCGACCGCGTCGGCCTGCACCGCCGGCCGCTCGCGTACGTTGCGCGCTAGCGGGATCGTGAACACCGCCCACCACAGCGCCACGGTCATGAATGACGCGAGCACCGCATCGGCGGCATTGGCGAGACCGAACCATGCCGGCTGCAAGGTCATCAACACGTTCACGGCGAACAACAAACCGCCGCCCAAGTATCCGGCCGAATAGCCGAACGCGGACACGCGGTCGTACTCGGACTCCTCGGCGACGTCGAGCAGCAGCGCGTCGTAGAAAATGTTTGCGGCATTGAAGCCGATGCCGGCGATCACGAAGGCCGCCGCGGCCCATTGCCACTGACCTTGACCGATGAACCCGAGCGACGCCGTGCCGAGGACGCCGAGCGCAGTCCAGAGCAACAACTGCCGCTTGCGACCGGCCGTGCGATCCGCCATCGCACCGAGCACCGGGGCGGCAATCGCCACCAGCAGACCGGCGATGCCGTTTGCAAAGCCGAGCCGCGACGTGCTCACCGTCGGATCGACGCCGGTGCTCCAGAATTTCTGGAAAAACACCGGGAAAAATCCGGCCAGCACGGTGGTCGCAAACGCGGAATTGGCCCAGTCGTAAAGCGCCCAGGAGATCGTGTCGCGGCGCTTGTACGGTGAGCTCATGTCAGTTCGCCTCGCGGGTTTCCCGGAACACGATGCCCGGCCAACGCTCGATGGTCAAATGAAGATTGACCCGCGAGGGGGCGAGATACACCAGGGCGCCACTGTGATCGAGCGCCAGGTGCTCGTAGGCCTTGGCGCGAAACTCCTCGAGCATCTTGGCATCGGCGCATTGCACCCAACGCGCCGTGTGCACCCCGATCGGCTCGAACGCGCATTGCACGGCGTACTCGTCCTGCAAGCGGAAGGCGACCACCTCGAACTGCAACTGCCCGACGGCGCCGAGAATCTGATCGTTGTTGCGCAGGGGCTTGAACAACTGCGTCGCGCCCTCTTCGCACAATTGGCCGAGACCTTTGCCGAGCGCTTTCATTTTGAGCGGATCTTTGAGCACCGCTCGGCGAAACATCTCGGGCGCGAAGTTCGGGATGCCGGTGAAGGCGAGCTCCTCGCCTTCGGTGAACGAATCGCCGATGTTGATGGTGCCGTGGTTGTGCAAGCCGATGATGTCGCCGGCATAGGCGTCTTCGGCCGCCGAACGATCGGAGGCGAGAAACGTCAAGGCATCGGCGATCCGCACGTCCTTGTCGAGACGCACGTGGTGCAGGCGCATGCCGCGGGTGTACTTGCCCGAGCACAGGCGCATGAACGCGATGCGGTCGCGATGCGAAGGGTCCATGTTCGCCTGGATCTTGAACACGAAGCCGGTGAGTTTTTCTTCGTTCGGCTCGACGCTGCGCTGCCGCGTGGCGCGCGACAACGGACCCGGCGCATGCTGCGTGAAGGCTTCGAGCAACTCCTGCACGCCGAAATTGGAGATCGCCGAACCAAAGAACACCGGCGTCTGCTTCCCGGCGCGGTAGGCGTCGAAATCGAACTCCTGCGTCGCGCCGCGCACGAGCTCGATCTCTTCGTCGAACGCCGCAGCGCCCTGCCCGAGCAACTCGCGCCCCGCGGGGCTGTGCAACCCTTCGATGACGATGTTCTCGCCCACCCGTCCGCGCTCGCCCGCCGCGTACACGTAGATGCGATCGAGCACGAGGTGATAAATGCCCTTGAGCTCGCGACCCATGCCGATCGGCCAGGTGACCGGCGCGGTGGCGACGCCCAAGACCTTCTCGATTTCGTCGAGCAGTTCGATCGGCGCACGACCCTCGCGATCGAGTTTGTTGATGAAGGTCATGATGGGGGTGTCGCGCAAGCGGCACACCTCCATCAGCTTGATGGTGCGCTCTTCGACGCCTTTGGCGCAGTCGATCACCATCAACGCGGAGTCGACCGCCGTCAAAGTTCGGTAGGTGTCTTCGGAGAAGTCTTCGTGACCGGGCGTGTCGAGCAGATTCACGACGCAATCGCCGTACGGGAACTGCATCACCGACGAGGTGACGGAGATGCCGCGCTGTTGCTCGAGACGCATCCAGTCGGACGTCGCGTGTCGCGCGGCCTTGCGACCTTTGACGGTGCCGGCGAGCTGGATTGCGCCGCCGAACAACAACAGCTTTTCGGTCAGCGTGGTCTTGCCGGCGTCAGGGTGCGAGATGATGGCAAAGGTGCGTCGACGTGCGACTTCGGTGGCAATGGTCATCGGAGATCGAGCCGCATCACGATGGCGTCCTCACGGCCGTTCTCGGCCTGATAATAACCGCGGCGCAAGCCGACCGACGCGAAGCCCATCGCCTGATAGAGCCGGATGGCCGCCGTATTGCTAGGACGCACTTCCAGGAACAACTCTTTGGCGCCTTCGACGCGCGCCTGCTCGAACATGTGCTCGAGCAAACGTCGCCCGATGCCGCGGGTTCGGTACGCCGCGCGCACGCAAAGATTGAGCAGATGCGCTTCACCGGCGCCGACGCTCACGATGCCGTAACCGACGAGCGCGTGCTCGATTTCGACCACGCGACAGCAGTAACCGACCCGCACGCAGTCACGCAAGATCCCCTCGCTCCACGGAAAGCGATACGAGTCGCGCTCGAGCTGCGCGACTTCGAGGACGTCTTCGAGCCGCATCGGTCGAAACGCCAGCCGCGGCACGGCCTGATCGTCGAGCACGGCAGACATCACGACGGCACCGCGTCGTTGGCCGCGTGGGTGCGGCGCGCGAATTTCAGATCTTCCCAGGCCTTGCGTTTTTCACCGGGGCTGCGCAACAGATACGCCGGGTGATACGTGACGACCACCGGAATGCTTGACGGACCATAGTGATGCACGACCCCGCGCAGCGCGCCGAGCGTCGCGTCCGTCGCGAGCAGGTTTTGCGCCGCCACGCGCCCGAACGCCAGAATGATTTTCGGCTTCACCATCGCCACTTGCTCGGCCAGATACGGCAGACACTCGGCGAGTTCGGCCGGACGAGGATCGCGATCCTCCGGCGGTCGGCACTTCAAGGCATTGGTGATGAACACGCTCTGGCGCGGCAGATCGATCGCCGCGAGCATCGCATCGAGCAACTGACCGGCAGGCCCCGTGAACGGCTCGCCGCACGCATCTTCCTCGGCGCCGGGCGCCTCGCCGACCACCAGCCACTCGGCCGCACGATCGCCCACGCCGAATACGGTCTGTGTGCAACCGGCGCGCAAACCGCAACGCGTGCACGCCGCCACGCGTTCGACGAGCGCCGGCCACGCATCGCTCTCCGACGCTGGCGCGACATTCGCAGTGACGACGGGCGAGCGACGCAACACCCAACGATCGATACCCAGCGCGTCGAGGTACCGGGCGCGCAAAGCCGCGTCAGTCATGACCCGATGGATGCTCCGGCACCGTGCGACCGAAGGCGCGGCGCAAGCGGCGCGCTACCCAAACCGCGGGGGCCGACAGCGCAAACGTCGAGAACAGGAACAGCAGCGACGGCGGCGGCATCGCCACGACGAACGCGAGCGACACGGGCACGATCACGAAGTAGAAAAACTTGACGCGCAGCGTCCAGTCGATCTGTTTGAGACTCGGGTACGGGAACTGCGACACCATCAGCAAACCGGCGATCGCCGTGATGGCGAAGGTGACGATCAACCCGGCGAGCCCGGGTTCACGCCATTCGCTCGAGAACCAGACGAAGGCCGCGACGAGCCCGGCCGCCGAGGGACTCGGCAAACCTTCGAAGTAACGCTTGTCGGCCGTACCGGCTCGGGCGTTGAACCGCGCGAGTCGCAACGCGGCGCAGACACAATAGAAGAATGCCGCGATCCAACCGAAACGACCCCAGGCGTCGCCATATTCGGTGATCCGCGCGATGCCCCATTGGAATGCGACGACGGCCGGCGCGACGCCGAAGGACACCATATCGGCGAGACTGTCGTACTCCTTGCCGAACACGCTCTCGGTCTTGGTGAGGCGCGCGACGCGGCCGTCCAGACCGTCGAACACCATGGCCGCGAACACCGCCGCACCCGCGCGGGAAAAATCCCCGTTGATCGCCGAGACGATGGCGTAGAACCCGCAGGCGAGCGCACCGGTGGTCAGCAGGTTCGGCAGCAGCACTACACCGCGTCTCGGCAGCGTCGGGCGGTCATCCGGGTTGTGGCGGTCGTCGGTCACGGTACGCGGCTACGTCCGATGGCTGAAACGTGCGCCATGATAGGGGTCGAAACCTTTCGGGACAATGGCGCTAGCCGTAACATGTCGCCCCCTGCCACACGGAGCGTGCCCTACCCATGCGCTGGTCCCGATATCCCATCAACACGACCAAGGAAACACCCTCCGAGGCCGAGGTCATCAGTCACCAGTTGATGCTGCGCGCAGGGCTGATCCGCCGCCTCGCCGCCGGCATTTACACGTGGACGCCGTTCGGGCTGCGCAGCTTGCGCAAGGTCGAGCGCATCATCCGCGAGGAGATGGACCGCGCCGGCGCACTCGAAGTGCTGATGCCGGCCGTGCAACCGGCGGAGTTGTGGCAGGAGTCCGGACGCTGGGAGCAATACGGACCGGAACTGCTGCGCTTGAAGGATCGTCATCAGCGCGATTTCGTGATCGGCCCGACGCACGAAGAAGTGATCACCGATCTTGCGCGCCGCGAACTCAAAAGCTATCGCCAGCTGCCGGCTAACTTCTACCAGATCCAGGTGAAATTCCGTGACGAGATTCGGCCGCGCTTCGGCGTGATGCGCGGTCGCGAATTCATCATGAAGGACGCGTACTCGTTCCATGCCTCGCAGGAATCTTTGCAGGAAGGTTACGACGCGATGCGCGCGGCCTACGTGCGCATGTTCACGCGCATGGGCCTCGAGTTCCGCCCCGTGAAGGCGGACACCGGCTCCATCGGCGGCACAGCCTCCGAAGAGTTCCAGGTGCTCGCCGACTCCGGTGAAGATGCGATCGCCGTCTCCGACGGTGCGGATCATTACGCCGCCAACCTCGAACTCGCACCGGCGCTCGCACCGGCTGCGGCGCGCGCGGCGCCGTCGGCGACCCTCGCCAAAGTCGCCACGCCCGGCAAGCGCAGCATCGAAGACGTCGCCGCCTTCCTGAACGTCGCCGCGGCGCAGACGCTCAAATTGTTGATGGTCGAGAGCAGCGACGGCGGCGTGATCGCGATCGCTGTGCGCGGCGATCACGAATTGAACGCCGTCAAAGCACAAAAGCTGCCGGGCGTGGCGAGTCCGCTGCGCATGGCTTCGCGCGAGGCCGTGCTCGCAGCCACCGGCTGCGAGCCCGGATTCCTCGGCCCGATCGGCTTGCGCTGCCCGGTGTACGCGGATCACGCGGCCTTCGCACTCGCGGATTTCGTCTGCGGCGCCAATGAAATCGACCATCACTACACGGGCGTGAACTGGGGACGTGATGTGCCGCAGCCGCAGGCGGTCGATGCGCGCAACGTCGTCGCCGGTGACCCGAGCCCGGGCGGCGCGGGGACGCTCGCGATTCGTCGCGGCATCGAAGTCGGTCACATCTTCCAGCTCGGCCGCAAGTACAGCGAAGCCTTGCAGGCGAGCGTGCTCGACGAAAGCGGCAAACCGCTCGTGATGTTCATGGGTTGTTACGGCATCGGCGTGACGCGCATCGTGGCGGCCGCCATCGAACAAAATCACGATGCGGCCGGCATCATCTGGCCGGAACCGCTCGCGCCGTTCGATGTCGTGCTCGTGCCGCTCAACGCGACCAAAGCACCCAAAGTGCAGGAACTTTCCGAACAACTGTACGCGGAGTTGACGGCAGCGGGTTTCGAAGTGCTGCTCGACGATCGCGACGCGCGACCCGGCGTCAAATTCGCCGACGCGGAATTGCTCGGCCTGCCGCATCGCATCGTGGTCTCCGAGCGCGGCATCGATGCCGGTCAACTCGAATACCGACATCGTCGTGCGAGCGAGAACGAACACTGGCCCATGCAAGAGGTCATCGCACGACTGCGCGAACGACGTCGCGACGACCCGCAAGGCGGTGCCCGATGAGTGCGGCGCGCGTCCTCGTACTCTATTACTCGCGTTACGGCGCCACGGCCGAACTCGCGCGGCACATCTGCCGCGGCATCGAGAGCATCGACGGCGCCGAAGCCGTGCTGCGCAGCACGCCCCCGGTCACCGCGGACGATCAGCATCCGGTGCGCGTCGTGCCCGACAGCGGCGCTCCCTGGGCCACACACGATGATCTGCGACAGTGCGACGGCCTGCTGCTCGGCAGCCCGACACGCTTCGGCAACATGGCCGCGGCACTCAAACATTTTCTCGATGGTTCGGCCTCGATCTGGGCCGAGGGGGCGTTGGCGGGCAAACCCGCTGGCGTCTTCACCGGCAGCAGCAGCATGCATGGCGGACAGGAATCCACGCTGCTCACCATGATGATTCCGCTGCTGCATCACGGCATGGTGATCGCAGGCGTGCCGTATACCGAACCCGCCCTCAGCGAGACCCGCAGCGGCGGCGGACCTTACGGCGCCTCGCAGTTCACGCCGCACGGCAACAAGCCGGCGTTCACCGACCACGAGAAGCGCATCGCGCACGCGCACGGCGCGCGCATCGCGCAACTCGCCGTCGATCTCAAGGATCGCCGAGGATCGCGCGCACGAACGGCACGGTGAGCCGGCGCTGCGCCGTCAAAGAAGCGACATCCATCTCGTCGAGCAAGCGCCCGAGCGCGTGCATGTCGCGCGGAAAGCGACGCAGCAGATAAAGCGCCGTATCTTCTGGCAAATCGAGGCCCCGGCCCGCGGCACGCAAGCGCAGCGCCGCGAGCTCGCCCGCTTCGTCGAGCGGCCGCAACTGAAAGACCTCGCAGGCGCCGAAGCGCGAGCCGATGTCGGCCAACGCCCATGACAAGGACGCCGGTGCCGCCGCCGCCGTGACCACGAGCGCCGCACCACGCTCTTCGACGCTGCGATAAATCGAAAACAAGCCGCGCTCGAAACCATGATCGCCGAGTCGCGCATCGAGATCGTCCAGACACAGCAGCGTCGTGCGCTCGCCGCCCTCGAGCACATCCGCACCGGGCACCGGCAACTCGGCGAGCGGCAGATAGGCCGCGCGACGCGTCGAGGCGGCACAACAGGCCTGCAGAAGATGCGTGCGACCCGAACCCGAAGCGCCCCACAACCAAAGAATTCCGCCGGCGCCTGCGGCGATCGCGCGCAGTCGCGCGCAGGCCTCGACGTTCGCGCCTGCGACGAAGGTGGCGAACGTCGCGCGCTCGCGCAATCTCACACCCAGTGGCAATTGCTGCATGGGTTGCGCCTCAGGCGCCCTCCAATCGAATCCAACCGACGCGCAGGAATCGCCAGGTGTAATCGGCGCCCGAGAGCACGGTGGTGACGAAGGTGACGATGGCGAGTGCCTGCAGTTCATCCGCGAAATCGAGCGCCACGAGCGGCGTGATGATCGCGCCCAGCAGAAACACGATCTGCAATGCGGTATTGGCCTTCGAGATCAGGGTCGGACGACCGTTCACCTCGCCGAACCAGAGACGAAAGGTGATCGCCCCGGCAGTGATCAAAATATCGCGCGCGATCGCGGCCGTCGCGAGCCACACCGGCACGAGTCCGTGCCAGACGCAGGTCATGAATACGGCGACGAGCAGAATTTTATCGGCGAGCGGATCGAGCACGCGACCGAGCTCCGACGTCCAGCCGAATCGCTTGGCGAGAAATCCGTCGATGCCGTCCGATGCGGCCGCCACCGCGAACCAGGCCAATGCGAGACCATGGTCACCGTTCTGCAACGCGAGCACCGTCGGCACGGTCAGCACCATGCGCAGCAGACAGATCGCGTTCGGCAAATGCCGCAGCACGTCAGCGCTCGAGGCGGACGTCGATACGATCGCCGGCAGCCTGCGACCCGGACAGCTGCGGCACGCTTTTGAGCGCATCGAGCAACGCCGGCGTGCCACCGGCGACGCTCAAGCGGAAACTCGCGCGCTCCGTTTCCACTTCGAGGGGCCACACGCCGCGCACCCCCGCGAGCGCCGCGGCGAGGCGCTGCGCGCGCACGTGATCGGCCAAACTCGACACGCCCGCGACCCGCAGCGTCACGTACGACTCGGCGAGCACCTCGGCCGCCTGCGCCGAACTCGACAGCAACTCGGCGGCTGCTTCGACGCCGGCGGTGACCGCGCCCGGAAACACCGAACTGCCGGCGCGATCGAACAGCGTCCACTGCCACTCCTGTCCGTCCGCCTGCCCGATGAGGGCTGCATCGGCACCGAGTCGACGCGCCACGGCGAGCACTGTCTCGCCCGTCGGCTCGTCGCCCGCCTTGAAACCGGCCGCTTGCGCGTTCGTGAACCGCAGCGGCAGACCCCGCGCGAAACCCGCGGCTTCGAGCGCACCCTTGACCGCCACCGGATCAGCACCCGTCGGCGCCGACAAAACGATCACCAGCACCACCGGACGCTCGGTCGACCAGACGCTGCGACCCGCGGCCGTGATCGCGCGCTCGAGCGCGGCCGTATCGAACACGACCACCGCGGGCGCCGCCGCACTGCCGGGCCGGAAAATCTGGACGTAGCGGCGGGGGTCGGCGAGCAGCGGTGCAAACGCCGCATCTTTTGGCGCGGCACGCTTGCCGGTGGCCCGCACCAGCACGACACGCATCGCCTCGACGAATGCCTCCTCGCCCGCGGCCGTCACCGCCACCTCACCGATCGACACGGTCTGCGCCGCCTGCGCGCCGCCGAACGGCAATGCCGCGACCAGCAACAGCGCGGCGAGACGATGCGCACGCAACGTGCGCTTTGGAGGTGAAATGCTCATAGCGGGAACAGCGTACAATAGTACCGCTTTTTAACCCGGAACCTGCCGCACATGACTCGAAGCACGCCTCCGTCCGGCCTGACCTATCGCGATGCCGGGGTGGACATCGACGCGGGCGACGAACTGGTCGAGCGCATCAAACCGCTCGTCAAACGCGCCACGCGCCCCGAGGTGCTCGCCGGCATCGGCGGCTTCGGTGCGCTGGTCGAGTTGCCGGAGGGCCGCTGGCGTCGCCCGGTGCTGGTGTCGGGCACCGACGGCGTCGGCACCAAGCTGCGCCTCGCCATCGACACAGGGCGTCACGAACGCATCGGCATCGACCTCGTCGGCATGTGCGTCAACGACGTCGCCGTGCAAGGCGCCGAGCCACTCTTTTTCCTCGATTACTACGCGACCGGCAAACTCGACGTCGACGTCGCGCAAAGCGTGATCGGCGGCATCGTCGAAGGTTGCCGACTGGCCGGTTGCGCCTTGGTCGGTGGCGAAACCGCCGAGATGCCCGGCATGTATCACGGCGGCGATTACGACCTCGCTGGATTTTGCGTAGGCGTGGTCGAAAAAGACGCGATCATCGACGGCAGCAAAGTGCGCGCCGGCGATGCGGTGATCGGCCTCGCCTCCTCCGGTCCGCACTCGAACGGCTATTCGCTGATTCGCAAACTCGTCGCGCTCGCGAATGCCGACGCCGAGACCCGCGTGGAGGGCAAATCGCTGTTCGATCGATTGCTCGAACCGACGCGCATCTACGTCCCCGCGATGCTCGCGCTCGCGCGCGCGCTGCCGGTGCACGGCTACGCGCACATCACCGGCGGCGGCCTCACCGACAACATCCCGCGGGTGCTGCCCGATGACTGCGGCGTCACGCTGCAGCGCAAGGCCTGGCATCGCGACCCGGTCTTCGATTGGTTGCAGCACGCCGGCGGCGTTGCCGACGACGAGATGCATCGCACCTTCAACTGCGGCATCGGCATGACCGTCATCGTCGCCGCCGAGCACGTCGACGAAGCGCTGCGCGTACTGCGCGCCAACGGCGAGACGGCCAGCGTGATCGGCGCCGTGCGTCGCGGCGCAGGCGACGTCGTCATCGAGTGAAGCCGCTGCGGCTCGGCATCGCGATCTCGGGCGCAGGCAGCAACATGCTCGCCATCGCCGAGCGCTGCCTCGCCGGTCGGATTCGCGCCGACGTCGCGGTGGTGGTGAGCGATCGCCCGGAGGCTCCGGGGCTCGCGCGCGCCCAAGCGCTTGGCATCGCGACCTGCGCCGTGCCGCGCAACCCCGACGACACGCGTCTCACGCACGACGCCAGATTGCGCGCTGCGCTTGAATCGCACGGCGCAGACTGCGTACTGCTCGCCGGGTACATGCGCATCTTGAGCAGCGAGTTCGTGCATCACTACGCCGATCGGCTATTGAACATCCACCCGTCGCTGCTGCCCGCACACAAAGGTTTGCATACGCATCGCGCCGTGCTCGCCGCGCGCGAAACGCGCCACGGCGCGACCGTGCATTACGTCACGTCCGAACTGGACGGCGGTCCGGCCGTGCTGCAGAGTGTCGTGCCGGTGATCGACGGCGACGACGAAACGACGCTCGCGAATCGCGTGCGCGCGACCGAACACGTCATCTACCCGCAAGTGGTCGAGTGGCTCGCCGACGCACGGTTGCGCTGCATCGCGGGTCGGCCGGAATTGGACGGCGAACTTTTGCATGCACCGCGGGTCACACATTTCGATGCGCAGGGTCGTGAACTCGTTTGATCGCGCGTGGCGCTCGCGGTGCGCGAGCGCACTGCTGGTCGTCGCCGCGCTGCCGGCCGCGTACGCCCAACCCCCTGCGCCGAAGCCGTTTCGGGCCGAATATGACGTCATCTGGAAAGGCTTCAGCGCCGGCACCAGCACGCTCGAACTGAGCGCCGAAAACGGTGATCGCTGGCGCTATCTGTCTCGCAACCAGGCGCGCGGCCTGTTCAAAATCGCCCTGCCCGGCGAGATTCTGCAAACCAGCACCTTCACGCTCGAGAAAGGTCGGCCGCAGCCGCTCAAATACGCCGCGGACGACGGCACCGCCGACACCAGCAAGGACATCGCGCTGACCTTCGATCGCGCGGCCGGTCGCGTCCGCGGCATCGCCGAGAACGTGGCGGTCGACGTGGCCGCAGGCGCCGACGTGCAGGACCCGATGTCCGGGCAGATCGCGCTGATTCAGGCGCTCGCCGCCGGCGAATCGCCGCAGCGCTATTTCATGATCGACAAAACCGAGATCAAAGAATTCGTCTACGACGCCGAACCGGCCAGCCGCATCCGCACGGCGCTCGGCGAACTCGACACGGTCGTGTACGCGAGCCACCGTCCGGGGTCGGACCGCATCACGCGCATCTGGCTCGCACCCGCGCTCGGGTTCACGCCCGTGCAGGCCGAGCGGCGCCGCGGCAGCAAGCTCGAATGGTCGATGCAGATCCGATCGTTGCGGCGCTGACTGCCGCCGTCGATCAGGTGCGCGGCAGGGTCACGCCGCGCTGGCCCTGATACTTGCCGCCCCGATCTTTGTACGAGGTCGAGCACACTTCATCGCTCTCGAAAAACAGCATCTGCGCCACGCCTTCGTTGGCGTAGATCTTCGCCGGCAGCGGCGTGGTGTTCGAGAACTCGAGCGTCACATGCCCTTCCCACTCGGGCTCGAGCGGCGTCACGTTCACGATGATGCCGCAGCGCGCGTAGGTCGACTTGCCGAGACACACGGTCAGGACGCTGCGCGGGATGCGGAAGTACTCGACGGTGCGCGCGAGCGCGAACGAATTCGGCGGGATGATGCACACGTCCGCGTCGACGTCGACGAAATTCTTGGCATCGAACGCCTTCGGGTCGACGATGGTCGAATTGATGTTGGTGAATATTTTGAATTCGGTCGCGCAGCGCACGTCGTAGCCGTAGCTCGACGTGCCGTAAGAAATGATGCGCTGCTCATTCACGGCGCGCACCTGCTCCGGTGCGAACGGTTCGATCATGCCGTGCGATGCCGCCATGCGGCGTATCCAGTGATCAGACTTGATGCTCATGTGTCCTCGACGACGATTTTCGGGAAAGCGGCGGAACGATCGCGGGCGCGGCGCGCGAGCTCGCCGGCAGTGCGTCTTGCGAGTGCGAAGTAGGCCGCGGCGCGCGCGCTCGCCGGCTCGGCGACCACCGTGGGATGACCGCCATCGGCGTCTTCGCGTATGCGTGCATCGAGCGGCAGCGCGCCGAGCATCTGCACGTCGTATTGCAGGGCCATGCGCGCACCGCCGCCCACGCCGAAAATGTGCTCGGCATGACCGCAGTGGCTGCACACGTGCACGCTCATGTTCTCGACGATGCCGAGTACGGGCACGTTCACCTTCTCGAACATCTTCAGGCCTTTGCGCGCATCGGCGAGCGCGATGTCCTGCGGCGTCGTGACGATCAACGCGCCCGAGAGCGGCACGCGTTGCGACAGCGTCAACTGGATGTCGCCCGTCCCCGGCGGCATGTCGACGATCAAATAATCGAGCTCACCCCAATCGGTGTCGGCGAGCAGTTGATTGAGTGCCGAGGTCACCATGGGTCCGCGCCACACCATCGGCTGCTCGACGTCGACCAAAAATCCGATCGACATCGCGACCACGCCGTGCGCCGCCAAAGGCACCAGACGCTTGCCATCGCGACTCGTCGGTCGCTCGCCCTGCAGACCGAGCATGATGGGCTGACTCGGGCCATAGATGTCGGCGTCCAACATGCCGACGCGCGCGCCTTGCGCCGCGAGCGCGAGTGCAAGATTCACGGCCACGGTGGACTTGCCGACGCCGCCTTTGCCCGACGACACGGCGACCACGTTGCGTATGCCCGGCAGCGGCGTCAGCCCACGCTGGACGGCGTGCGAGGCGATGTCGGAGTCGAGTTGCAACGCCACCCGCAGCGCCACGCCATGCGCGGCCAGATGCCGCTCGAGTGCCGGCGCGAGTTCGTCCGCGTAGCCCCCGGTCGGAATGCCGAGCCGCAGGGAGAGTTGCAACGCATCGCCCGCACGCCTGCAGTCGCGCACGGCACGCGCCTCGGCCAGACTCTGGCGCAGGTTCGGCTCCTCGAACTGCCCGATCAGCGCACGGATGGACTCGTCGTTCATGGGTGAATTCTAGCCGGGAATCCCGTCCCGAGGGGCGCATCGCGCTGTGCGATAATTGCGCCCATGACGCGCAAGATCCTCGTCACCTCGGCGCTGCCCTACGCCAACGGTCCGTTGCACCTCGGGCACATCATCGAACACGTGCAGACCGACGTCTGGGTACGCTTCCAGCGCATGCGCGGCGCCGAGTGCATCTACGTGTGCGCCGAAGACACCCACGGCACGCCGATCATGATCAAGGCGCAGGCCGAGGGCATCACGCCCGAAGAACTGATCGCGCGCGTCGCCGAACAGCACCGCGCCGACTTCAAAGGCTTCCTCATCGGCCACGACCACTTCCACTCGACGCACTCGGCCGAGAATCGCCACTACACCGATTTGATGTTCGAGCGTCTGCGCAAAGCCGGTCACATCACCACGCGCAGCGTCCGTCAGGCCTACGACGAACAGGCAGGCATGTTCCTGCCCGATCGCTACGTGCGCGGCGGTTGCCCCAAGTGCGGAGCCGCGGACCAATATGGCGACAGCTGCGAAGTTTGCGGCGCCACGTACTCGCCTGCCGATCTGGTCGATCCGACCTCGACGCTGAGCGGCACCAAGCCCGTGTGGCGCGAATCCGAACATCTGTTCTTCGCGCTCGGCAATTTCGAACCCATGTTGCGCGACTGGGTGGCGAGCGGCTCGCTGCAAGCGGCGGTGCGCGCCAAGCTCGACGAATGGTTCGCGGCCGGCTTGCAGGACTGGGACATCTCGCGCGATGCGCCCTACTTCGGCTTCGAGATCCCGGGCTTCCCGGGAAAATATTTTTACGTCTGGTTCGACGCGCCGATCGGTTATCTCGGCAGCTTCAAGGCGTTGTGCGAGAAACGCGGGCTCGATCCAGACGAATATCTGCGCCCCGACAGCGCCTGCGAGCTCTATCACTTCATCGGCAAGGACATCAGCTACTTCCACACGCTCTTTTGGCCGGCCGTATTGCACGGCGCGGGCATGCGCCGCCCGACCGCCGTGTTCGTGCACGGCTTCCTGACCGTCGACGGTCAAAAGATGTCGAAGTCGCGCGGCACCTTCATCACCGCTGCGCGCTACCTCGAGCACCTGCCGCCCGAACCGCTGCGCTACTATTTCGCCGCCAAGCTCGGACCGGGGGTCGACGACATCGACCTCTCGCTCGAGGACTTCACGGCGCGCGTCAATTCCGACCTCGTCGGCAAACTCGTCAACATCGCCAGTCGCTGCGCGGGCTTCGTCGCGCGCGGCGGCGGCACGCTCGCCGCACGACTGCCCGACCCCGCGCTGTATGCGGAGTTCGCCGGCGCGAGCGAGCGCATCGCCGCGCTCTACGACGCCCGCGACTATTCGGCGGCGATGCGCGAGATCATGCTGCTGGCCGATCGGGCGAACCAGTACGTCGACGCGCACAAGCCCTGGGCGCTCGCCAAAGATCCGGCGCAAGCCGAGGCCGTGCTCGGCGTTGCCACGCAAGGCATCAACCTGTTCCGCGTGCTGATGGTTTATCTCGCGCCCGTGCTGCCGCAAATCGCCTGCAAGGCGGCAGGCTTTCTCGGTGCCCCGCTCGCCCAGTGGGACGAAATCGCGACGCCGTTGCTCGGCACGCCGCTCGCCCCCTATGAACCGCTCGCCACGCGTCTCGACGCCGCCGTCGTCGCCGGTCTCGTCGACGCCACCGTGACGGCGCCCGCGCCCGTTGCGGCCGACAATACAAAGAAATCAGGTGCCAAAGTGAAAACCGATCCGGTCGCCAAACCCGACGCCATCAGCATCGACGATTTCGCCAAACTCGATTTGCGCATCGCCAAAGTCGTCGCGGCGAGCGCCGTCGAAGGCTCGGACAAATTGCTGCAACTCACGCTCGATCTCGACGGCGAGACGCGCAACGTGTTCTCGGGCATTCGCAGTTCCTACACGCCCGAGAGCATGGTGGGTCGACACGTCGTGATGGTCGCGAACCTCGCACCGCGCAAGATGCGCTTCGGCGTTTCGGAGGGCATGGTGCTGTGCGCTTCGAACGCGGACGGTCGCGTCTATCTGCTCGGCGCCGATGAGGGCGCGGCGGCCGGCATGTCCGTCTCCTGACGGCGGCGTCGATGGGCGCATCCGCGCAGGACATCGATGCGCTCTTGCCGCAGACGCAATGCACGCGTTGCGGATTCGAAGGCTGTCGACCCTACGCCGAGGCCCTCGCCGCCGGGACGACGGCACTCAATCGCTGCCCTCCGGGCGGCGCGCACACCATCACCGCACTCGCCGCGTTGCTCGACCGCCCGGCACTGCCTTTGGATCCCGCCTGCGGCACGGAAACCGCAGGCATGGTCGCGGTGATCGATGCCGCGCGCTGCATCGGCTGCGCACGTTGCCTGCCGCCCTGCCCGGTCGATGCGATCGTGGGCGCGCAGCGCCAGATGCACACCGTGCTGGAAGATCTCTGCACCGGCTGCGAACTCTGCATCGCACCTTGCCCGGTCGATTGCATCAGCTTGCAAGCGCGCCCGGCGAGCGCCCGCGAAAGCGTCGTACCGACCCCGACCGACAATGCCGCACGTTATGCCGCGCACGTCACTCGCCAGGCAGCGCGCGAGGCTGAACGGCTCGCGCTGCTCGCCGAGCGCAAGCGCCGCGCCACGGCGCGCGTCTCGCGTTTCAAAAACGAGCGTGCGCCGTGAAGCCGGACGCACGCATCGCGATGTTCGAACGGTTGCGGGCGCGCAATCCGCACCCCACGACCGAACTCGAATACGGCTCCGCGTTCGAGCTGCTGATTGCGGTCATCCTGTCTGCGCAAGCCACCGACAAAAGCGTCAACGTCGCCACGCGCAAACTATTCCCGGTCGCCAATACGCCGCAAAAGATCCACGCACTCGGGCTCGACGGCCTCGTACCGTTCGTGCGCACCATCGGTCTTTACAATGCGAAAGCGAAGAACATCATCGAAACCTGCCGCATCCTGATCGAGCAGCACGGCAGCCAGGTGCCGCGCGATCGCGCCGCACTCGAAGCGTTGCCGGGCGTCGGTCGCAAGACCGCGAACGTCGTGCTCAACACCGCCTTCGGCGAGCCGACCATGGCCGTCGACACCCACATCTTCCGCGTCGCCAATCGCACCGGTCTCGCCCCGGGCAAGACCGTGCTCGCCGTCGAGAAGAAACTGTTGAAGAACGTGCCGCAAGAGTTTTTGCAGGACGCACACCACTGGCTGATCCTGCTCGGGCGCTACGTGTGCAAAGCGCGCAAGCCCGAATGTCCGGCCTGCCCCATCGCCGATCTGTGCGCTTACAAGCGCAAGACGCGCGCGGACGGCTGACGATGTTGTTCGGCTCGACGCGCGACGAACTGCGCCGCGGCTGGCTCGAGGCCTGGCAGCGCGCGCGGTCCGGCGCGATCCTCACGCCGCTCGAGACGCAGATCGCGACCATCGTCGCCCTGCATCCGGAGTATCACGCCTGGCTCGAGCGCGGTGACGCCGCCGTGCAAGCGGACTTCAGACCCGAAGACGGCAACGTGAATCCCTTCTTGCATCTGTCGATGCATCTGGCGCTGCGCGAACAGGTGAGCACCAACCGACCGGCCGGCATCGACGCCGTGCACACACGGCTCGCCGAGCGCCACGGCGCGCATGAAGCCGAGCATCGCATGATGGAGATGCTCGGTCGCGCGTTGTGGGAGGCACAACGCGCCGGACGTGCGCCGGACGAACAGGCCTATCTCGAAACGCTGCGTCAGCTGCGTTAGGTCCGCACGACCTTACTTGCGCTTCGGCACGTACAGGTCGGTGAGCGTCCCTTCGAAGGCCTCGGCCGACATCGCGATCGTCTCGGATACGGTCGGGTGCGGGTGGATGGTCAGACCGATGTCCGCCGCGTCCGCACCCATCTCGATCGCCAAAGAAATTTCGGCGATCAACTCGCCGGCTCCGGGACCCACGATGCCGCCGCCGATCACGCGATGGGTGTCGGCGTCGAACAACAGCTTGGTGAAGCCTTCGTCGCGACCTTGCGCAAGCGACCGACCGCTCGCCGCCCACGGGAACATGCCTTTTTCGTAACGCAGGCCCTGCGCTTTCGCATCCGTTTCGGTCACGCCCACCCAGGCGATTTCCGGATCGGTGTACGCGACGGCCGGGATCACCCGCGCATCGAACGAACGCTTCTCGCCCGCGATCACCTCGGCGGCGACCTTGCCCTCGTGCGTCGCTTTGTGCGCGAGCATCGGCTGCCCGACGATGTCGCCGATCGCGTAGACGTTCGCCACGTTGGTACGCATTTGTTTGTCGACGCGAATGAAACCACGCTCGTCCACCGCGATGCCGGCCAAGTCCGCGCCGATGAGTTTGCCGTTAGGCTTGCGTCCCACGGCCACGAGTACGCGATCGAACAGTTGCGGCTCGGGCGCGCCGTCACCCTCGAAGGTGACCCGCAAGCCGTCCTTCTCGGCGCTGACGGCTTTGACCTTCGCACCCAGCCAGATCGCCTCGAATTGTTTGCGCAGGCGCTTCTCGAGTGGGCGCACGAGATCGGCATCGGCGCCCGGCGCGAGTTGCTTCATGAACTCGACCACGCTGACCTTCGCACCGAGCGACGCGTAGACGGAACCCATTTCGAGACCGATGATGCCGCCACCGATGACGAGCATGCGATTCGGAATCGCATCGAGTTCGAGCGCCCCGGTCGAATCGATGACGCGCGGATCGTCGGGCACGAACGGCAGGCGCACGGGCTCGGATCCTGCGGCGATGATGCAATGATCGAAACTCAAAAGTTTCGTTCCCTGCGCATCATCGACGGCCACGAGACCCGGCTCGACGAAACGCGCGGTGCCGGTTTGCACGTCGACCTTGCGTTGCTTGGCAAGCATCTGCAGACCGCCGGTGAGCTTGCCGACGACGCTCGATTTCCAACCGCGCAATTTGTCGAGATCGATTTTGGGCGCACCAAAAGTGATGCCGTGATCCGCCATCGATGCGGCCTCGTCGACGACCTTGGCAGCATGCAGCAAGGCCTTGGACGGAATGCAGCCGACGTTGAGACACACGCCGCCGAGCGTCGGCCAGCGTTCGATCAAGGTGACCGCGAGCCCGAGATCGGCCGCGCGAAACGCCGCCGTATATCCGCCGGGGCCTGCGCCGATCACGAGCACCTGGACGTGACGTTCGGCTTTCGGGTGACGCGTGACGAGCGGCTGCGCGGCGGGCTGACTCGCCGCTGCAGGGGCGACGGCGGCCGGCACGGCCGCGGATGTCGCCGCAGGCGCCACCGGCGTCGCGGACGCCGCGACAGTCGAGGCAACGTTCGCTTCGATCTTGGCGATCAGCGTACCTTTGGAAACTTT
>Ga0214921_10002538_pt1 | contig 29521 bp, 39 predicted proteins | sample LL1505_MetaG_FD_177992 | JGI IMG/M metagenome (GOLD analysis project Ga0214921, IMG submission 177992) | Freshwater microbial communities from Lake Lanier, Atlanta, Georgia, United States - LL-1505 | ecosystem: Environmental > Aquatic > Freshwater > Lake | place: USA: Georgia | collected...
GTATTATTAATTTTTTCATTTTCTAAAAAATTATCTAAATTTGATAAATCATTTGACATCTTGGTTTCTTTCAGTGGTTTTCCAGTTAAAATCATAGTTTTGTATTGAATATTTTTTAATTCAATGCATTCTTCTAATTTTATTGGTTGTTCTAATTTTATTGGTTGTTCTAATTTTATAGATTCTTCTAATTTTATAGATTCTACTAATTCAATTGGTTGCTCCATTTATATATATTCATATAAACATAAGTTTAACTTGATTTTTTTAAATATTTATTGTTATATATTTTATAAATGGAGTCCTCTAAAAAAATAAACATTGTAGGTACAAATAATAGGTATATGATTAAAAAGGTTACAAAAACAAATATGGTAAAAAAACAACGCGCAGAAAGTAAGTTGTGGAATTTATCTGAAGATATGTACACATATGATAAACAATTACTTATTATTAAAAGTATTTTAAATAAAACTGAAAATTGTGAAACTGAAAATAATGAACAAAAACAAAATAAATCTAATGAACTAGATATAAATGAAAGTAATGTAAAACAAATAATAATCAAACAAATAAATAAAAAAATAAGTGGATATAAGCAACAAGATGTAACTAAAAAAGTATACAACGAAGAAAAATTTATTTCATATGAGCATATTGTAAATAAATTAATAGAATGTGATTTAAAATGTAGATATTGTAATAGTGAAATGTTATTATTATATGATATAATGAGAGAAAGTAAGCAATGGACTGTAGATAGAGTAGACAATAATTTAGGTCACAATAATGACAATTATTTTTTGTCTTGTTTAGATTGCAATTTAAAAAAGAAACGAAAATCAGACGAAAAGTTTTTATTTACAAAACAGCTAAATATAATAAAAAACTAAAATTATTATAATATGAATAAATTATAAAATAAAAATATTATATAATTTATTATATGGAACTTAAATGGAGCGACGGTAAACCTTATGAAAAATCTAAAAGACAGCATCAAGATAATTTTAATAAACAACTAGAAACTCAAGCATATACATCTTCGCTAAACTATGATGAGAATACTTGGGAAATATTAAATCAAAGTGTTACAAATAATGAATTTAAAGTTTCAAACAAGAGAGAAGAATTAGATTTTAAAATTGCGGATCGTCATTTAATTCAACAAATTGGCTTTAATCCATTTTTAGGTAAAACCACATATGCAGATGACATTTCAATTCGTGACACTTATTTAAAACCCATGAATACTACTCAAGATAGGATAAAACCCTCAACGGAGACTTCCAATACACATGCTATGTAACAAACGATTAACAAAATAAGCTATCAATATATTTACCAATATTAAAATATTATTCATATAAAATGTGGATTCTAATGTTTTATATTTTTTAACAACAAGTATGATAAAAGATATTAATCCAAACACAAATATGGCAAATAAAAGTATGGATAATATATAAAAATATATACAATACTCTTTTGTTAAAGGGCCAAAATATTTATTCATAAAATTAGACATATATATATTTTATAAATATTATTTTTTATTATATGTATTTTAAAATACTTAAATATGTATTTTAAAAAATAACATAATGAAAACTTTTATTAATTATACAACTCAAAATGAATTATTATTAGATAACTTAATGGCCTTCTATAAAGACGAAATAAATCTAAAAAGAATGCTTAAAATAATTACTGGTGAATCCAAAATTTCTCTCAGAATTGTTGATTGGTTTGCAACAAATTATTCTAAAAAATATTATGTTTTATATAATATTGATGAAAATGACGACCTAAAAAGATTTAAGGTTTATTCAGATTATAAGTTAAAACTAAAAGCATATAGTAAAAAACGGTTTGATCCATTTTGTAGATGGGACAGAATAAGTATTCCATACAAAAATGGCACATCTATTGAAACTACTATAGGACAATTAAATTTCTTTAAATGGGCAATTGAAAATAAAGTTATTGATTATATTGAAAAGCATTATGAAACAATTGAAATTGATATGAATAATCGTAATAGCACATCTAAAAAAAAAGAAATTATTGATAATGCTAAAACACGCAAGAAGAGAGAAGAATTATCTATTTCAGCTACTAAAAGTATTAAAATGGAAGATGTAGAAATTGTTATTAAATTTAATTAATAATTTATGGGATTAATAGTGTATCTATTCCTCCATTAAATTTATCTATGAACATAAAATAATTTAATTTTTTCATACAATATGTTTTAATATTAAATTTACTTTCTTTTTTATATTCAGAATATGAGTTACATACATTATCATATAAATATCTACCGTATAATTCATTATTTTCATATAATATGATAGGTCTATATTTTTTTATTGTTTTTTTCCCTTTTGAAAATATAAAGTTTTCAGCACCTTGTGCATCACAATGTATAAATCCAATATCATCTAAATTCATATCGTCAATAGTAGTTAAATCAATAGTTTCACCATCGTTTCCTAAACCGATACCACCAAAATTACAATCTAAATGATTCTCTTCATTATATCTTTTCGATACTATTCCACCTCCACCATCCAAATCAATACTATTCATTTTACCTTTGCCTTTATAACAAAACACGCCTAAATTATTTGGTATAATTTTGTTTTGTAAATTATTATTTGTTATATTTTTAACCAATAAGTTAAACATATTACATTGTGGTTCATACACAAATACCTTTTTATTTTTATTTAAAAAAGAACTATATACAATGGAAGAAGTACCACAATGACCACCAATTTCTAAAATATTGCGATTTGGATCTATAATTTTTTTTAATTTTAATAATGTATTTTCGTCCCAATATTTTCCAGATTTAAAATAATTACCTATATAAACTTCATTTTTATACAATGTTATTAATCCATATTTGGTTGTATATGTTTCCATATTATTATAATACAATATATCATAAAATAAGATTTTATACTAATTTATAAATTATCTATATTTTTTTAATTATTACTTTTAGAAATACAATCCAAGCAAGTGCTAAGGAAAGGTTCGTAATGTTTATTTTTAGGAATTGCAATAATAATAGGCGTTAAAAACTGTTTTGTTTTATTAAATAATTTTAATATGGTTGCATTTTCAGTTGGAAAACGTTGGTTAAAGTTACCTACGTGTAAATCTTTCTCAATTTCAATTATTTTTTTAAATACTGTCAAGATAAATTTTTCTGCGCCATTATAATATTTATTTGTATTTTCAAGATGCATTTCTGTATAAATTTTAGGTAATAATTTGTTTATAAATTTATACATTTTAATTGTCACATCTAATCTGCTTTTCGCATCCGTTAAAAGTTGCAGCGTAACTATCATTTTAGATATTGTCTCTGAAAAGTATAGCACTTTATCTAGACCTATATCTATATCACTTTTATCATTCGTACCACTGTAAATAATGTATTTCTCCATTTATTAAATATATGGTTATAATTCTGTAAAATATATTATACTATTTATAATTACTTATATTTTTATTTCATTTTTTTTATTTGTCGTCATTTGAGTATTTTTGATTCTGAAAACTTTCATAATCAAATGGATCTATCATTTTATCAAAATAATAACAATTAAAAGACATAATATTTTTTATATAATACTTTTTATACATTTTTGTGTATACCCAGTTATGATCTTTTTCATATATATCTATTTCATCTTTTATAAGTTTTGATATTGGACATTGTAAATATAATAATATTTTACGTAATATATCAATTGGTAAATTTAGAAATAACATTGTCTATTTAATAAAGAGGATCTAATCAATTCTATTTATCATTTGCCAATATATTTTTTGTATTTCATTTTTTTTAATTTACACAAATTATATATTTTAAAATTTAGTTAAAATAATTAATGAAAACATCGTTAATTATTTAAAAAAATAAGAATAATACATCTATACTTATAAATGGGAAATACACAACCTATCCAAAAAATAAATTTTGAAGATGTTCAATATGTGTTAAAAAATAATGATATTTATATTTTAATCAATACTTTAAATACATCTGAACAAGAATGTTTAATATTAAATACTCTTCGTTACGAGAAAGAAGAAGAAATTATTAATAAGTTTTTGAAAATAGGAAATAAAAATGTAAAAATTGTGGTTTACGGAAAAAATTGTAATGATGAACAAATATACAAAAAGTTTAACCAATTGACATCATTGGGGTTTTATAATACGTATATTTATTTAGGAGGGTTATTTGAATGGTTACTATTACAAGATATTTATGGAGACAAAGAATTTCCAACTACAAGTAAACAGATTGATATATTGAAATATAAACCTCATAAAACATTAGGTGTTAAATTGATTGAGTATTAAATAATATATTATTATTATTATTATTATTTTATAATGAAATAATGAAGAATTGGTATTACTAAAATTAATTTTTGTTACCTTTTCTATCTTTTCTGTATTATTTGATTTTAATAAATCCAAATATTTATCATAAGTTATTTCTGCCATTGTTTAATATAATATAATATTTAAAAAAATACAACAATGTCTGTTTTTAAATAAAAATCAATAATATATGCGTATATACGTGCAAGTAACTAAAATATCAATATATTAATATAGTATTATACGTTATTAGTTTTTAGTAATTAGTCCTAAATTACTTAGATAATCTGCACGCGTATTTTTCTCTCTATATATGTGATTATAACTTATAATTTCAAACTTTAATTCTAAATCTCTTGCCATAGCATATAATATTTTTAAACTTTCAGAAGAGACTTTATATTCTCCTTTCATTTGTTTAATTACAAGCATACTATCTCCTTCAACAAATAAATCTGTAATGTTTAATTCAATTGCTTTTTTTAATCCTTCAATTAATCCCATATATTCAGCATAATTATTTGTTTTTGAATTTCCAACAAATACAGCTTGGGCAAAAATTTCGGTTTCATTTTCATAAATAACATATCCAGCGCCGGATAATCCCGGATTTCCTTTACTGCATCCATCAAATTGTAACTTATATTTTATTTCATCTGTTTCTTTTATCCTATTAATTTTAGTATATTTATGGTATGTATTCATTGTATAAAAATATATTGTTAAACGTATATAACTTATATTATTGTTTTTATATTATTTATATCTATAATTGATTTTAAATGTAAATACAAAGATGCTTTTTTAGAATAATCAGTAACAAACAAATTATCTGGTCTATATTGTAATATTCTATCATCAAATAAATGTACTGTTCTTGTTATAGCATCAACATAATTCATTTTTTCTACCATTAATGCATAAATAACAGACCGTTCTACATCATATGCAGCCAATAAATCTGCTTCTCTCACTATATGATATGCCATTTGATAATTGCCTAATTCTGGATATCCATTTTTTTTTACCTTTGAATAAGACATTGTTAATATAATTTTATTCATTATATCTATTTTATCTTTAGGCATATAATCAGATATAAATGTATTTATCATTTTAATGCCTTCTTCTTCCACAAAATATTTTTTGTCACACATATCATGTAAAATTGCCGATGCAAAAATAATATCTTTTTGTGTTTCTAAATAGGGAAAATTATTTATTTCAGAATTTAAAATCTTATTTGTCAAATGAAAAACATCCATGCTATGTTTTAATGAATGTGATTCATCTATATTGTACATTTTACTTGTTTTAATAACATAATTAAATGCAGAATTAATTAATACACCAAATTGAGCAATTTTCATATTGTATATAATTTAAACATTTATATTTAATTTACTTTAAATATATATATTTACGCATTTTTAATAATTTAATTTTAATCGTTAATTATTTAAAAATATTATTTAGTATTTAATGTATGAAACAACAACTTATTTTATTTGATGTTGACGGAACAATTACCCCACCTCGTAAAAATATCACAAAAGATATGCTACAAACATTAAAACAGTTAACTAGTGTAGTTGATATCGGATTTGTCGGAGGTTCAGATCTAAATAAACAAATTGAACAAATTGGTGTTGAAAATTTTAGTTTGTTTAAGTGGAGATTCGCAGAAAACGGTTTGGTTTCATATTGTGAAAATAAAATAATTCGGGAAGAAAGTTTTATAACAAAATTTGGAGAGATACATTTTGCAAAATTAATAAATATATGTCTATACGTTTTATCAACGACTGAATGTCCAATAAAACGCGGAACATTTATTGAAAATAGAAATGGAATGATTAATATTTCTCCTATTGGAAGATCTTGTAGTCAAAATGAGAGAACACAATTTGAACAGTTTGATAATATATGTAATGTAAGACGAAATATGATATTACAAATACAAAATTTATGGAGTGAATATATAAAATTTAATAATTTAGATGATAACTATGATTTACAATTTTCTATTGGAGGCCAAATTAGTGTTGATATTTTTCCTAAAGGCTGGGATAAAACTTATTGTCTGCAATTTGTAGAAAATAAATATGATACAATACACTTTTTTGGAGACAAAACTGAAAAAAATGGTAACGACTATGAAATATACAATGACTCAAGAGTTATTGGGCATAAAGTGAATGATTATAATGAAACTATTCAGTTGCTGAAATCTTTGTTTTTATAAATTATTATAATGTATTTATTTTTAGAATATAATAATTTTATATATATTCACATTTTTCTGCATAATATGTATTATTTTTTAATACTAATAAGAAAGGTTTTCCACAACCATATATTAAATTATTATTAATAAAAAAATCACATTCTTCTTTTGAGCTATGTGGATTTATTTGTTCTCCACTTTCTTTTAAAATTGCATGTCTAAATATTTTACAATTTATTTCTTTAATAATTACATACTCTTTACAATTAGGACATATTACGATAAATTCTTTGGTATCCATTATTATAATAATTTTATTAAATAATTATACAATATTTTTTCATTTTACATTGCAATAATTTGTTTAATGTCTTTAATCCACATTTGTAATTATTTTTTATTTTATCAAAGTACATACATTTAAGAATTTAAATATTCGACAATTTCATCTATTAAATATTTTTCTTGGAATGATGGACTAAAATTATGGTATGCAAATTGAAGTGCATTTTTTCCGATTTGTTCAGCTTCAGCGTCATTATTTTTAACCCATTCTATTTGTTCTATTAAATTACTTAGGTCGTAATTAATTGGTATATAATTAACAAATGGTATTAAAAATTTATTAAACCAACATTTGGCATCTGATATTATTAAAGGAACACAACCAGTTCCAAATGCCCACATATGTGAAGATGCTATACAATTTCCATCGATTACTAAAAAAATTTTATAATCTAAAAAATCTCTATAATTTACTCTATCACTAAAAAAATTATCTGGTATAACATTAGGTAGTTCCCATCCACGCGTTAATTTTACATCACTATCTGGATAGTCTAATAATTTGTGCACTGTACGACACCTAATCGATTCTAATTGTCCACCACTTACACCACCTCTCCAAAAAACTGTAGACTTTCTATCTTTCCATAGAGGTAAATTATTTAAATAATGTTTAACGCCGTTTAAAAAAAAGATCATCGTCGAGTGGCATATATAGTTTTTTTACATGTGAAGGAAAAGGTATGATTCTATTTTTGTCTGCCAATACTCCTACAATAATTTTTTTATTTTTTAAATCATCAGAAACATATTTCATTGCAATATTAACAAGATCCATAGTTATATCGCCATCTAGACAAAACAGCAATAATACTACATCTTTGTTTTGAATGTACTTTTTAATAAATTGAACAATACTACCATTTTTGTGTGCAATTGAAAATAACCCAGCCCATAAATTAGTATTGGCTGATTTCTTGTCGAATAGTATTTTTCCTCTATAATATATAATAAAATGATCCATAATATGTATTAATTTAGATTATTATTTATTAAATTATTATTTATTCATATTTATTATTATAATAAATTAATTAAGTATTTTTTATTAATTAAAATATTACATATTAGTATAATGGTAGATATTAAAGAAAAATTACAAAATATACAATCTAAGCTAAATATAAAGCATGGAAATTTTAATAGAGAAATACCAGAACAAAGAATGGCTGTAAAGTATTTAAAAGGTCATGAAAAAGTTTTAGAAATAGGTGGAAATATTGGTCGTAATTCATTAATTATTTCATCTATTTTAGAAGATAGCAGTAATTTAGTTGTATTAGAAAGCGATACAAATATCGCAAATCAATTAATGGAAAACAAAACTATAAATAATTTAAATTTTAATATAGAAGTATCTGCACTATCTAAGAGAAAATTAATTCAAAAAGGTTGGGATACTAAACCAAGTGACGTTTTAGAAACTGATTTTAAATGGGTTAATACTATTACTCTAGATGAATTAAAAACTAAATATAATATTATATTTGATACATTGGTATTAGACTGTGAAGGAGCATTTTATTACATATTAATGGATATGCCTCATATATTAGATAACATTAATTTAATTATTATGGAAAATGACTATTGGGATATAGATAAAAAACAATATATTGATAAAATATTAAAAGAAAATAATTTTTATGTAGATTATACTGAAAAAGGAGGTTGGGGACCTTGTTATCATAATTTTTTCGAAGTGTGGAAAAAATAAATAGTTATATTATTTAATTATTAAATACATTCATTAAATAATATATATATATCGTATCTATATCTCTTATTTATAATTTTTGTATAACTATTTTTTAATTTTACATTGCAATAAATTGTTTAATGTCTTTAATCCATACGTGTAATTGTTTTTTATTTTCATAAATATTAATATTTCCGTCTAATACTATTTTGTCGTCACATATATTTGAATTTATCATATCTTCATGATATTCATGACAATTTGTTAAATAATCTATCGGAATATTATTTTCTCCTACTCTTGCTCTAAGTTCAATTCTGTTAAAACATATTTCCGGCAAAGCCTTTACATAAATAATTTTATTTACTGGAAAATCGCATATAAATTCATTAAACCAGTTTAAATAAATTTGATAATTGATGTGTTCGATTTTTCCAGAATCATACAACATTTTTGCAAATACCATTTTATCTGTATATAAGCTTCTTTCCGTAATAATTATAGAATTTGGGTTTTGTTTTATAGTATTTTTTAGAAGAGATAGACGTGAAATAAATGCCATTATTTGAAATGAAAACGAATATTTTTCTTGATCTGCATAAAATTTTTCCAATATAGTGATGCCATTTGTATCTTTAATTTTGTCCCATTCATCAACTGGTTCTTTTAAAAATATAATATGTTTATTATTTTTAAACTCTTCACGTAAATAATGTAATAGAGTTGATTTTCCGGAACCAATATTTCCTTCAATTGAAATAATTTGATTAATTGACATGTTATTATCAGACGTAATATTAGTAGATATAAGAATGGTTTATTATAATTGTAATTTATATATTGTATAAGTTTTATTTCATTTTTTTATATTATTTTATTATTATTTTATTATTATTTTATTTCTTTAAATGAGACTATTGTATTGCAATTAATATTTACTTATATATGTTCTAATATATTATTATAGTATTAAATATAAATCAATCTATTATAAAATAACATATGACTATGCTTTAGTTAAAAATTATCAGCCAAACGCCCATCTAAACGAACTCTAGAAAAATTAAATTTAATTCTAATTATATTTAACTTATGATTATTGATTATTTCACCTAGAATTGTTTCAGAATGTAAACATTTATTTTTACTGATGTCTAACAATAAATTAAACACTTCTCCATATATTTTATATGTACTTTTATTTGTTATACAAAATCTATCATTAAAATCGTATTGACCAAATAAATGAAAATTTGGGATAATTATAGATTTATCGTTTATCAAATTAAGATGTTGAATAGGCAATTCATTTATATAAAGGCAATCTGGACGCATGAATAATATATAATCGTATTTAAACTGATTTGGTTCGATCATTTTAGTTAGTCTTAATTTAGAGTATTGTCCTAATATAAAATTATCAACTGAGCCATAATTCGTATCCCACGGATCTGGTTGTGTTCTGTATGATAAGAGATCAAGTTTTATTTTTATTTCAGATTGATTATCAATTTCTAAATAGTCAGCATTTAATAATTTATATTCTTCGTTATCGATCTTCATATTATTTGTATATTCACCAGTCCTTACATTTTTATAATCCGTTAAATAATATGTATGCATATAGATATCATATTCTATATTGTTTCTTTTTAACACATCAAAAATTTGTTGATTAATAGATTGAATTGTATATTTTAAACTTCTTGTTATTCCAAAAAACCCTACAGCTACTTTCATTTATACATAAAGATATATATTATTTTTTTAAAAAAATTGATTGTAAAATATGATTTAAAGGATACAGCATATTGTTAACATATTAGTATTTTAAAATGGATTTAACTCAAAGAAAACTTAACAAATCAGAATGGACTTCAATTGAAGTACCTATTTCGAAATCAGAAATAGACGTATTACACCTAATTATGAAAGGATATAGTGATGTAAATATTAAAATTAATAATAATAATTCTATCTTTACGTTTTTAAAGATAGAATATAATGAAAAAATGGAAGATTATCTTTATAATAAATATCTTCGGGCACGGGTAGATGCAATTCAAGATAAACTTCGGTTGTATAATGCACAATACAAATATATGAAAATTGATGGAAATGCTAAAATTAATTCAGCAGACAAAATTAGACTCGATAGAAATAGTTCAGAAATATTACAAAATGTAAGTGCATATGAATACATTTTATTGGACAATATAGATAAAGTATTATATTATGAAAATGAACCAAATGTCAAATTATTTACGCATTATTATTATACATTATTTAAATTATGTGGAAACAATGTATATCATGTAAATAGGCACGTTACTGCCATTTCTGATATAGTATTAAAGACATTTATTGGAAAAATCAACATGTCTATCATAATAGAAAATGCAGTAGATATAATAGAAAAAAATGAAAGTCTCCTTAAATATGCAGATATGGTTTTATATGAACATCAAAAACAAATATTTACTGTCTGCAAAAATAGAAATTCAAAGTTGATCTTATATATGGCACCTACTGGAACTGGAAAAACACTCACACCTATTGCGTTGTCGCAACAATATAAAATAATATTTATGTGTGCTGCACGTCACGTAGGTTTAGCTCTTGCAAAATCTGCTATTTCTGTTGGTAAAAAAATAGCGTTTGCTTTTGGTTGTGAAAGTGCAGATGATATTCGTTTGCATTATTTCTCAGCTAAAGAATACACTAAAAATAAGCGTAGTGGGGGTATAGGTAAAGTCGATAATAGTGTTGGAAATGATGTGGAAATAATGATTTGTGATATTAAATCATATTTGCCAGCAATGTATTATATGTTGGCTTTTAATGTGAAAGAAAAGATTATAACATACTGGGATGAACCTACAATTACATTAGATTACGATACACATCCTTTTCACTCCATAATTAATACTAATTGGAAAGAAAATCTGATACCTAATATGGTTTTGTCTTCAGCGACACTTCCAAAATTTCACGAACTATCTGATACTATTGCGGATTTTAAAAATAAATTTCCAGAAAGTGAAGTATACAACATAATTAGTCATGATTGTAAAAAATCAATACCGATAATAAATAAAGATGGATATGTAGTTTTACCGCATTATTTAAGTAATGATTATCGAAATATACTTAAAACTGCAAACCATTGTGAAAATTATTTGACTTTGCTAAGATATTTTGATTTGGGTGAAGTAGTTGCATTTATATCATACATAAATTCAAATAATCATTCTAACCGTAAAATGCAAGTTGATAGATATTTTGAAAGCATTAATGATATTACTATGACAAATATAAAAATATATTATATAAATTTATTAAAAAGTATGTTGCCAGAAGCATGGACTAATATATATAATCATTTTATTCAAACGAGACAACCGAGAATAACTACAAATGATGGAGTAGACACTAAAGGAAATAAAATATATAAATCTAACAGCATTGGTCCGGGTATATCAACAAATTCTAGAGAAGGACATGTAATATCAAGAATGGCTAGTGAGCAACATGTGAGAACAAATTCAACATCTGTAGGTGTATCTGGGACATCAGCCGGGTATGTCACTACTAAAGATGCATATACATTAAAAGATGGACCAACAATATTTATTTCAGATGATATTGAAAAAATAGCCAAATTTTGTGTTCAACAAGCCAATATTCCTGGGTTTATTATGGAAGAAATAATGAAAAAAATAGAATATAATAATGTATTAAATGAAAAAATTAATGAATTAGAAAAAGAATTAGAATTTCAAAAAGAAAAAATAGAAAATGCTTCATCTACTAGTTCTTCATCTAGTTCTTCAAACAAATCTAAATCTGGAAAAGACAGTAAGAAGCTAAATAGAAATTTTGATGACGATGCAATTGCCCAAAAAGGTGAAATGGCTAAACTTACAAACGAAATTAATTCTATTCGCGCTATGATTAAATCTGCTACATTAAATGATACATTTGTTCCAAATAAAAGTCATCATATAAAAAAATGGGCAGAAAATATGGATACGAATACGTCATTCACTAGTAATATTGATGAGCATACTATAAACGATATTATGTCGTTAAATGGTGTAGATGATATTTGGAAAATATTATTAATGATGGGGATTGGTGTATTTATTACACACGAAAACATACGATACACAGAAATAATGAAAAGTTTAGCTGATGAACAAAAATTGTATATGATTATAGCATCAAGTGATTATATTTATGGAACAAACTATCAGTTTTGTCATGGGTATTTGAGTAAAGATTTGGATTTAACACAAGAAAAAATTATTCAAGCTATGGGACGAATTGGAAGAAATAATATTCAACAAACATACACAATGCGATTCAGAGATGATGCACAAATATTAAAATTATTTACATCAGATACAGAAAAGCCAGAGATAAGAAATATGAATTTGTTGTTTAATAGTAATTAAATATGATGATGTTTTAATAAAAATTATATAAAATATAGTTTACAATAAATTGAATAATTAAATAATGTAGTAAAATTAGTAATTTAATATTGTAATAATTCGCTAGATTTATTTATTTTATATGGAAGTATTCCATTTTGTTTTATCTGTGATACAATTTTTTGTATTTTTGAGTTCCATTCATATGAAGTTCCTTTCCAAATAGTTTTTTGTTGCATAGGTGTATAATAAGTTCCGTTATCATATAATGTAGGACAACAATATGTAATAGATATATTTTCTTTACTTTTAACTATAATAAAAGATTGAAATGGAAAATTAAAAAATGGTGTTTCTATTTCTAATGCTTTAAACAAATGATATTGTCTTGTGTCATGTGTTAATATCATATTTCCTATATTATCATAATTTAAAAAATTATTTAAATAATCTATAATCGTGTAGCCAGAATATACCATAAAAATTTGAGAATAATAATTTTCTAAATAATATTTATGCCAGTTTAATGCTGACATTAATAATTCTTTTTGATATGGATATTTTTTTGTTGTTTTGAATAATATATTTAATGCTGGATATTTATATGATAAGGAAATTATTACATTTATTGCATTATATACAATTAAACTATAAAATGTATTTATTTGTTGATCACCATTATTAACCGTAAAAACTGGAGGTAATGTATCTGTATATTTTTTATTATTTAAAGAAATATTTAAATAATTTAAAAATCTATATGTTTTTCGTTTAAATACATTTTCGTTTATTAAACTGGGATATATATTAATATTATTAGAAGTATTATTTTCTGGAATTGTATATACAAGAGGATCATAATTTGATGAGTCGTATACATAATTAATATTCGGTTGTGATTTATTTATATAAGCAGTTAATTTTACATTATTATCTTTATTTTCACTTTTTATTTGTTTATATAAATAATTCCCAGTTTCATAACATCTTGAAAATAAAAAATCGCATCTTATTTCATTCCATGACATATTCCAGTTGCCTAAATTTAAATTATTTACACCTTTTTGTACACATGTATTAATGGGTTTAATATTTATTAAATTAATATCATTTTTATTTAATTCTAAATTATACGAAATAAATGGGTTTGGTAAAACAAGATTTTCTGATATTTTTATTATTTGCGAATTTAAAAATTTTACACCCCGAACACCATGCCTTGTGATCGATAAAATTTTATACTTATATGTATGATAATATTTAATTTGCTTTTTACATAAATTAGTTGACTTTGTGTTATGGCAATTATTAACACACTTCTCATTACAATTTACAGAACATTTTTTGTATAATTTAGGACAATTCATTTTATATATTAAACATATAAAAATATACACAAAAAATAAATAATAAATAAAAAGTATAAATACTATTTTATAAAAAATTGAAAAATAATAATACGTGTGAATTTACATATATAAATATAAATATGAACATGAATACAAATACAGAAGAATCACAAGAATCACACGAATGTATTATATGTTTAGAACCATGCAATATACAGATGCCTTGGTGGTGGTCATTTTATTATTTTATTATATTAAATAATAATGTTACACGTTTATGCGAGGTGTATAATTGTAAATGTAAAATAATATCTCATATTAATTGTTTACAAAATGTATCAAGATGTCCAACATGCCGAACTAATATACGCGAGTATATTTTCGATTCTGATTTAAATTATGTAAATGGGAATAAGTATTTGAAAATTAAATTATTTATATTAAAACTTCACATATCATTTTATTTATGTTGTATTGTTCCAATAGAAAGAAAAAATAAAAACTTAAAAAACAAAATTAATTTACTAATAAGCGTATTACAAGCGCATATATCACAGTATTCATTATTATTATATTATTCAATATCGGTATATATTTTATACTTTGCTATAGAAAAAAGATTAAAATGTTCAAGTAGAATATCAAAATGTATGAACCATTATAATAATAATACTTATAATAGCGATGCTTACGAATTTTGTAAAAAAAATATTGAGATAATGGGTTGTTATTCAGATGATAAAGCTGTAGTTTACGTCATATTAGCAAACATATTTGTATTTATATCATTTGCATTTGTAATTAGTATAATATTTTTAACTCACACAATCCACTATTTATGTATAAATATTTTGCTTAATGTGTATTATATATTTGCAAATAACATTAAGTTTTTATTTTGATTTATATATATTTAAACTCAATTTTTGCTCTTTCAGAATTAACGATAACTACTATTTCATCTGCAAGATTATAATCTAATATTTTATTACCTCCTTGAATTGTCCATTCATTTGATATTTTTTTTAAATAATTGTTATACGGCAACTCAATTTTAGTTGAAATATATCTATTTACGTCATTATACAAATTGTTATACACTTGAAATCGTTGTTTGTAAAAAGCATCAAAATCTTCAAACGTTCCAGTTAAACTTATAGATATATTGTGTTGAAATAGTGTGCTAGAAGATGTTACAAATCGTTTATCACAATATTGAAATATTACAAATGCGGTTGATTTTGCATTTTTTGCATAACAATAAAATTTGATTTTGTTTGTTTGCAATATTTCCATGTTTAAAATTAAATCCAAACCAGCTAAAAAGTCGCCTCCATTAGAGTCAATGAATATATTAACTATAGGATCAATAGTACTATTAATGTCTTTTGGAGTAACGTATTTATGTATTTTTGATATGGCAGTATATATAGATTGTTTTGTTATTTCTTTAGTAATTATAACAACATTATTTTTGTGAAGCAAATCAACAATACTATATGTGTATTTGTCGTATATAGAGATAATCATAGTTTTTATATTATAAAATGTCAATAATGATATTGTAACAAATAATAATGAATTATATAGGTTTAGAGGCATTTTTAATCTAATATGACATAATTAAAATAAATTGTTTAAGTTTATTTATTTTAATTTTTTTATGATAAATTGAAGATAATGTATTTATTTTTGTAAAAGGTGTTCATTATAGTTTACAATATGGTTTAAAACTATTGTTTGATCTAAAACTATACCAAGTTGAGCCAAAATATAGTGTTCATACCAATATTTATTGTTATCCTTGTACTCTTTATACGATGAATAATAATGCTTTATAGTAAAAAATAACAAATATAATGGAGCACATATTTTAGATATAGGTTTAACGTAATATAATGTATCAAAGAAAAATATAGTAAATGTTATACAGTGTGTTGTAATGTATATATGCCTTCTTAAAGAGTACGTTGCTTTTCTCCAATAGTTTATAGAAGATAACGACAAACATAACGTCAATAAAAAATGAACATATAATTTATTATAATACGCATATGCAGATGAAAATAAAAAACATGTAGAAGATAATACTAGCCATTTTGTTTGTTTAAATTCTGCTACATACACTTCTTTTTGTGTATCTTCTGGCGTATCAAAAATTAATTCATTAGTTTCTGTATCCGATTCACTTGTATCTGTATCATCTTCAATTATATCTGTATTCATATTAATATCATTTTGACTAATAATATCATTTTCATTATTTTCTTGAATTTCTTCCATTTAGTATGCAAATGTATACATAGATATTGACTATATCTTTAATATTGTTTTACATATTAATTTTTTTTAACTGTATTACACAAATCAAGTAGCATTTTGAGATACACCATTTTCGGCGGCTCTTGTTTCTTCATTTTCAATATTTAAAATTATATCATTTTCCATTACTATACCATTATTATTATTATTTAAAACATTATTATTTATTATTCTTATGTAAAATGCCATATTATAATTAATATTTTCGTATTTGTCTTTTAATGAAATATTAAATTCTGGAATAATAGCCGGAGCAAGTTCTGGATCACGGCCATTAATATTATTATATTGTCCACATTCAACTAATTCTATTTGATAATTTCTGTTTATATTAAAGTCGTTGTATGCTTGGTTTGTAATAGTTTCGATAAAATTTCTAATTGTTACATATTTACTAAATGAATATTCTTTTACTTGTTCAGTATATGCAAGTTTAAAAGTAAATTTTACACGACGTAAATTACGTCTTCTATTTTGTATCATATTTGCTGACATTTGTTTAGTAATACATATTTGGTAAGTATTTTAAATCGTTTCATTTTTTTAATAAATAATATATATAAAAATAATATATTATTTATAAATTTATAATCGGTTTTATACTAGTAATTCAATAATAATAATTTAATAATAATAATTCAATAATTATAATTTAATTATAACACTAAATGTAAGGTTGATTCTTTTTGAATATTATAATCAGCAAGAGTACGTCCATCTTCAAGTTGTTTTCCGGCAAAAATGAGACGTTGTTGATCTGGAGGAATACCTTCTTTATCTTGAATTTGTTGTTTTATATTCTCAATTGTATCAGAAGGCTCTGCTTCTAAAGTAATAGTTTTTCCAGTTAAAGTCTTAACAAAAAATTGCATTATATAAAATATATATAAAATATTTTTATATTGTTTTTTTAATTGTTTAAATGTATATATTGTAAAGTAATAAATAATAAATTTTAAACTATTTTTACTCTGATGCAGTAATGTACCACTTTGGTTTTTCTCTCTTTTTTTTCCATGAAGCAATTTTTTGTTTTTCTTCTGACATATAATAATTTCTATATGCTTCAACTGCATCGTCTGATTTATATTTATCTGGCATAGCTTGAGCAAATGGGGTTAATCCTTTAACAACAAATTTTTCTTCGTTTGGGATATTTTCTCTCAAAATTAAAGATATAAGATAGGCTTTGTGAAATTTTGTTTCTGGATGACTATATCTATATTTCCATTCAGAATGAAGTTCTTCAATTAAATCTAATACCCAGACAAAATTTTCACGAGATGTTCTGCACCAGATTGTGACTGGATGATTTTTATGTGCAAGTTTATATATGCGGTCATTTACTTCATCAGTTGGGTCTAATATTCTTTTTGCTGAACAAAGCATTTGAACTGCTTCTAAAAGTATTTTGCTTACGTGTTTATCCATCATATATTGTGCAATTTCTTTTTGAATAAGCGATAATATAAATAAATTCATTTTTTTACAATTTTAAATAAATATGTATTTTTACACTTTGTATAGTAAGTTAATTTAAATACTTATTAAAGTATAATAATCATTTCAATTTTTTATTTTTTTACACCTTTTTCATTTACTACAAAGTGAAAAGCTTATTATTTATTAATAAATTTCATAAATAATTAAAAAAATTGAGTTGTTTTTCTTTAATTTAATATAAAAATAAACTACTAACTATATACATTTCAAAATGACAACTGATATTGAAACATATTTAAATTCTTTATCCGAAGACACATTATTTATTAATATTGGTAATAAGGGTATTAAATCTTTACCGAATTTAACCAGATTCAAAAATCTACAAATATTGTATTGCTCTAATAATCAATTAACTTCTTTGCCGACTTTACCGCAAAATCTACAAATATTGTATTGTTATAAAAATAAATTAACTTATTTGCCTACTTTACCACAAAATCTACAAACATTATATTGCAATAGTAATAAATTAACTTTGTTGTCAACTTTACCACAAAATCTAAAAGAATTAAATTGTTCTAGTAATCAATTAACTTCTTTACCTACTTTACCACAAAATCTACAAACATTTATTTGTTCTAGTAATCAATTAACTTCTTTACCTACTTTACCACAAAATCTAATAACATTATATTGTTATACTAATAAATTAACTTTGTTGCCAAATTTACCACAAAAATTAGAAAAATTAAATTGCTATAATAATAAATTAAATTTGTTGCCTACTTTACCGCAAAATATAGAAAAATTCAATTGTGATAATAATCCTATTTACGAAATAGTAGATAGTAATAGTTTAATTAAAATAAAACAAAACATACAAATATTAAATAATTTTCGTCATTTATATTATTGTTTACAATTCAAAGACCAATTAAGAAAATGGTTATGGGAAAAAGTAAGAGAACCCAAAATAAAAAAACTATATGATCCAATATATTTAATTGAAAAATTAGGTGATGAAGATGATTTGGATGAAGTGTTAAATAATTGGAAATAATAAATAATCGGCGTTTCACTTTGTAGTAAATGTCATAACTTGTGAAAAAAGTGTAATATTTTTAGTTATTAATTATTTTTATTGTAAATATAAAAAAATGAAATACTTTTTTAAATAGTTGATAATAAATATACTATTATTTCTACGTAATTTGCAAAATTTATTAAATCTAAACTTTTTATAATAATGTCTAACGCTAATAAATCTACTGATAAAACTAGTTTAGCTACTAAAACATTTAAAATAATTAAATCTGAGAAACCATATGAGAGAGAAAAACACAAGTCTGTATCTTACCCAAATAGTGATATTAACGAATATAAAAAAGAAATTATTACGACTAATTTATCTGTTCAAGATATTGTATTGTCATACAATGAATGGGTTGACAAAATGCTTGAACAAATGTATCTTAACGAAGAAGGTAAATTTTCAGTAGCGAATGATAATACAATAAATAATGACGTTAAAGAAAGCGATAGTGAAGAATTAATGTTTCATCTTGAACTTGAATAATATTTAAAAAAATATAAAAAAAAAGGGTTACCGCTAAGTGTTGTAAAATTCGATTACCTCATAAGAGGGTAGAGTTATCCCAGTATTTTTTATTTTTTTTAAAAAATTGAAATACTTTTAATAGTAATATATAAATATAATATAAATATAATAATACTAATACATTTTAAATAATAAATAACAATGCAAACCATAAATACAATGCAAACTAGAAGTCAGACTGCATACGAAAATAATGCGCCATATAGCGTAGATATTGATTTTGATGAAGCAAGTAAAGAATGGAAATCTAATAAAAAATATATCGGAAATAGTTGTTATAAATATATTTGTTCTAAAATAACAACGTCTGGAAACCAATGTAAGAGAGAAAGTTTACCCAACTGCAATTTCTGTAAATGCCATAACAAATAAATATAAAAATTAATATAATTTATTTAAAATTAGTATTTTAAATTAATATATATAAAATAAAAAAAATGAAATGTAATCATATAAATTATTTAAAAGTATATTATATTTTGCAATAGTGTTTCAAATACTTCTTCCTTTAAGTTCTTTTAAAATTTTAATTAACAATGAATATTCAAGCAGACATTAAGAATTATTACGAAATATCTCACAATTTTAGAAAAATATCAACTAGTTTCACTGCTTACAATTTGGCTGATAATATCAGACGTGCGTTGGCTCGCACTTATTATAATGACGAAGAATATACGATAACTGAAGAGCAAGGTACTCAATATGATGATGAATTTATAAAAACATTTATAATTACGTTTTACCCAGAAGATGATGATGATTTTCATTTACACTTTAACTACGATACATATCACACATCTTCAGATTACATAGTTGAAGTTGTGTTTTCAGAAAAAAATGGTAATAAATTTATTCGTCTATTTGATCGCGGAAATTCACGCACTAGATTTTGCCGAAATGTTTTGGTAGCAATAAAATATTGGTTTATGGATGCAGAAGTAATGTATATGTCTCGTGAACCATTATTACTCTTCATGGCCGGTGCTATAAACAATTACGATAATTTTACAGTCGAAGACATCAATCAAATAAATGAAAAAAAACTAATTACAAAAACACGTAAAGTATTGGAAAATCCTATGTATCAGAGAGAAGTGTTGGAATATATATGTGACGTTTAAAATAATTTATTAAAAAATTATAAATAATAAAAAATATAATGGGTTGCCGTTAAGTGTTGTAAAACTAAATCCTCATAAGAGGCAATAGTGATCCCAAAATATTTTTTTATTTTTTATTACTTGTCATTATTATTTTTATTATTGTTTATTGCTTTTTATAATTATTTTTATAAAAAAGTTAGTGATTTCATTTTTATATTTATTTTAAAAAATATGAAATGCTTTTACAAATAATAATGTAAGATATCTTATAACTGGTTGTATTGTATCTAATACATTTTGCAATTTTAATATTTTGAATTAAATATGGATTTTATTCTTTTAGATGAAGGTTTTAATAGTTTTTCAACTGAATTTACATCTAACAAAATAATTAATTTAATTGATGAACATTTGACAAGTCTAAATAGTCCTCATGCAAAACATAAAATTACCGAAGAAGTTTATGACGAATTATACGATGAGATTGTCCCAAATGATACTATAAGTAAACTATGGCATATCGAATACTTTTATCTTAGCGAGAATGTTCCAAATCATGAGGAATGGCGTATTGTGCCAAAGTATATAATTAGAGTTTCATTCTTAGAGGGTGTTAAAGGTAAGCCTAATTTTGTTGAACTATTAAATCGAAGTAATGTACGAGGTGATTATATGTGCGAAGACAAGATATGCTCAATTAAATTTATGATTACAAAAAAAGAAAAAGCTCTTAAAATTAGATATTTGGAACGTGAACAGATGTTGCTATTTATTAACGGAACAATTACAAATTATCAACATTTTAGCGAAGAAGAAATTAATCAAATAAATACTGAAAAAAAAGAATCAAAAAAACGTCACATTTTAGAAGATCCATTTATTCTTAGAGAGATAGTAGAATATATAGATTATGTGCCGTCAATTATGACCAATAAAATATTAGGACGATCTTTTAAATAAAATAAATAAATAAATAAAAATAAATGATGGGTTGCCGTTAAGTGTTGTAAAATTTGATTCCTCATAAGAGGCAATAGTCATCCCAAAATATTTTTTATTTTATATATTTTTTATTATAATATAAATAATATAAATAATATAAATAATATAAATAATATAAATTTATTTATATTTTATATGAAACAAATAAGTATTCCAATTAGATATTTACCAAAATCATTAAGTAAAAAAGATAAGTCTAAACAAGTAAAAATGTTACTTAAATCTAAAAAATTATATAAAAAAGGTAATTATTATACTCGTAAACAGTTGCCATCTTATAAAAATAAAACATCAAAACATATACTAAATGCTCGTAAAATATATGGCATAAATAAAATTATACCTAATAAAGAATTAGCTTCGAAAACTGGATGCTCCCTCTCTGCATTGAATAAAATTGTTCAAAAAGGGGAAGGAGCATATTATTCTTCTGGTTCAAGACCTAACCAAACACCTCAATCTTGGGGATTAGCAAGGTTAGCAAGTTCAATAAGTGGAGGTAAATCAGCTGCAGTTGATTATAATATTTTGTCTGATGGTTGTAACCATAATGGTAAGGCTTTTAAATTAGCTAATAAATCTAAAAATAAATATGGTTATGGACATTCTAAAACAAAGAAACTAACTTTAACATAATTTTATATTTTATAATAATAATTAACTATTTATATAATTATGAAAATTATATAAATTATTTTTATATATATTTTTGGTTTACTACAAATGATATAATACAGATTAACTAGAAAGTAAATATTGTTTCCAATCCATAAATTCTTCTTTAGTTATATCATATTTATTTAATTTATTCATAATTATATCATAGTAAGTATTATCTAAATTTTTATTTTCAAGATCTGGTATTTTCAAATTAATATTTTCTTTTGGAAGTAAAATGGGTGTTTTTATAAATATATTAACACCAGCTCTAATATAATCACCATAATGTTTATAATTATTTATATTTTTTTCTTTAATATCTTTTGATAAATAATAGAATGCATTGTCAATTTTATTGTTATTCTTATCGCGTTTCCAATAAAAAAACCCTTTTATAAAATATTCGTTAATATTTCTTAACACAATATGAAAAGAACTTATTTTTAAATTATCGAATGGTATATTAATTAATTTATCATTCATAATTTTAAATATATTTCTTATATGTAGTTCAGAACCCATATGATAGTATTCATCTATTATATGAACATATTGTGTAGGTGATTTTGATGTAAACCCATGTGAAGTAATATCTATTTTTAACATATTTTTCGTTTTAATCATTCCATTTGAGTGACCACTTGTTGAAGCATAATCACATTTATATAAATTTATATTTTTTAAAAAATAATCATAATTTGAATCATTAATGTTATGACAACAATATGACCATGGGAAAATGATTTGGGTGCATTTTTCATCTAAATTTAATAAATATTCTTGAATTGTAATTCCATTTAAATATATAAACTGATCTATACCAATTGCAGTAACCCAATCTTCTTTAATCAAATTAGCATTAATAATTTTATGATTAATTAATGGGTGAATTATAAGCGATGCGTGGTGAAATGGTTTCATTACATTCGAAAATGTGTCTCCAAAATATTTTATTACATCAGTTTCATCCATATGTATTAATGTAACATACTTACTTATATTATCATTAATTATGTATTCTGGTTGTTTTTCTAATATATTATCAATTAATATATAAAAATGGGTAAACCCAATTTTTAAATGATATTCTACCCATTGATTAATAAAATCATGTTCGTATTTTGCTAATGTTATAATACTTGCACTATTAGACATTATATATATATTATAACATTTTATTTATTTAAATTATACTTTAAACATAACTTATTTATTTGATATAAAATCTTGAAAATTATAACAAGAACGTTTATCATTGTTAAAAATATTTATAAATGCCATTATAATACACTCTTTAAAATTATAAAATTCTATCCAAATATTTTTATTAATATATATTGCATCATTTTTATTTAATTTAAATATTTCTGTATTTGTACCATCATATAGTTTTATTTCAAATGATCCAGTTAAACATATTAATATTTCTGAAGCATTGTAATTTGAATGATTACCTCTAGGTAAATTAGAATTCAAATTATTTATATAAAAATATTTACTAACATTAAATATAAAATTGTTTTCTAAACAAATTTTATTAATATCAATATCAATTAATTCGCCAGGTTTTCCATCTGTTATAATAGGATTTAACTTAAATTTCTTATAATTAATATTATTGTTTAACATATAATAATATTATATAATTATATAATATTATTTACTTAATAATAATTAATAAATATATGTAAAAAATACAAATTATAAAGGAAATTCTAACACATAAAAGTCTTGAATCGTTTTACACACTTTATAAATTTCTTCATTTGTTAAATCTGGATACATAGGCAAAGACAGTATACTTTTACTATTATTTTCTGCATTTATGTATTTTTCTTCAAAATAATTATCATAACATTTTAAATTTGATATACTTATTGGATAATGAATACCTACTTCAATATTATTTTCTTCTAAATATTTTTTTAAATTATCTCTTTTTTCTGCACGTATAATAAATAAATGATATACCGGAATACATTTATCTTCAATTTTTGGCAACTTAATGTTCTCAATATTTTTAAGTAAATTACTATATAAATTAGCATTTTGTCTTCTTTTTAAATTATTATAATCTAAATTAATTAATTTAATATCTAATATAGCTGCTTGTAATGTATCTAATCTTGAATTTCTTCCAAAAATTTCATGTTTATACTTTTCTATGGATCCATTATTTCTAATATTTTGAATTTTATTATATAAATGAATATCATTGGTACATATTGCACCACCATCTCCAAATGCACCTAAATTTTTTCCAGGATAAAAACTATGTGTTGAAATACATCCATATGAACCTAATTTTTTATTATCAAAATATGCACCATGACTTTGTGCACAATCTTCAATTAATATTAAATTATATTTATTAATTATTTGCATTAATCTATCCATATCACAACAACTGCCAGTTAAATGTACTACAATAACAACTTTTGTTTTATTTGTTATTTTTGATTCAAGAAGATCTAAATTAATTTGATATGTATCTATATCAATATCAACTAATTTAAGTTTAATGTTATTATTTGTTACACCAAAACAAGTTGCAACATATGTATTTGCTTGAGTAATAACTTCATCATCATGGTTTAAATTTAAAGAATTAATTGCAATTTCGATTGCATCGGTTCCATTTGCAACACCAATACAATAATTAACATTTATATAATTGGCAAAATTTTGTTCAAACATTTCTAATTCTTTTCCTAAAATAAAATTAGTTTGATTAAATATAATGTCATTCATTTTTGTTTGTATTTTTTGTTTTATAGGAATTAATTCTCGTTTTAAATCCAAAAAGGGTATTTTTTCAGAAGACATTTATGATATAATATAATATATATTATTTATATATTTTATTCGTATATATATTTATTAATAAAAATTTATAATTATTAATTATAATATTTAACAAAACATTCCTCCATCAATATTAAATATAGTACCATTACAACTATCTGAATTAATTAATAATTTACAAATACTAAATATTTCACTAGGAGATATCAATTTGTTTATAGGATTTTCATTTAAAATTTTATTAATGACCTTTGGTTCTATATTTTTTATCATATCTGTATCAACTAACCCAGGACATATACAATTTGTTTGAATATTTTTATTACCGTATTCTATAGCTAATGTTTTTGTAAAACCGATTATACCAAATTTAGATGAACAATAGTTTGATTGCCCTTTACTACCTTTAAGACCATATATTGAAGATATATTTATAATTTTTCCATGTTTATACATTAACATATTGTTAATAATTGGATATGTAACATTATATATAGAAATTAAATTCGTATTAATTACATTAAACCAATCATTATATGACATTTTATGAAATAAGTTATTTTTAATAATACCTGCATTATTTATTAATATATCTATTTTTGTAAAGGTATCTATTATATTTTCTAATACATATTTACATTCTTCATTGTTTGTAATATTTAATTTATAAGTATGGATACCTATATTTTTTAATTTATTTGCTTCTTCATCTGAATTATTATATGTAATTATAACATTATGTCCTTCATTTAAAAAATTAATTGCTATATTTTTCCCTATTCCCCTTGATCCTCCTGTAATTAATATATTTAATTTATTATTATTTTCAATTATATTATTATTTTCAATTATATTATTATTTTCAATTATATTATTATTTTCAATTATATTATTATTTTCAATTATATTATTATTTTCAACTATATTATCTTTATTTAAACATTTATCTACATGTGCATTAGTTTCATATAATAATTTTAGTTGCATATCTTGATCTTCTACATGTAAACTATTAAAATATAATTCATTTTCAATATTTTGAATAATATTATAATTAATTATTTTATTTTTAATAAATTTAATTGGATTCCCTCCATATAATTTCCATGATTCAGTATTAATGTTTACAATGGATAATGGTTCTATAGTAGTACCTTCTTCCAAAATAACATTTGGATATATAATAGTATTTGCGCCGATCAAACTATATTTTCCAATAATAATATTTCCTATATTTATATTAGAATATTTATTATTCAATAAAGGGTTAGTAATATTATTGCTATGCAAATTAACACCACCATAAATTTTAACTCCACTACATATATTTGAACATTTATTAATAATAATATCAGTTTCAGATGATATTAAACAATGGCTACTTATTCTTACAAATTCATATATTTCTACTTTTCCTTTACAAGATATAATAGTGTAATCATCTATTCTAATATCATTATTAAGTATTAAATTTTGAGGATTATATATTTTACAAAGTTTACTAATGTTAATATTAATAAAACTTTTTAGTTGAACACCAAATTCTATTAATTCATTAATACTATAATATTGCATATTTTATAATATAATTAGTTATCTTTTATATTTTTTTATAAAATATTAATATATGAATATAATAATAGGTATAAATAATAATATTTCGAAAAGTGCAATTATTCATAATAACGTTATTATTGGAGATAATAATTATATAGGAGACAATGTTGTAATATACGAAAATACAATAATAGGTAATAATAATAATATATTTAATGGAAATACAATAGGAGAATTTGCTATAAATTCATCGGATGAGTATGCTACATATAATTTAAACAAAGGTAAAGGAGTTATAATAGGAAATAATAATTTATTTCATATTAAAAATATAATATTTTCGGGGATAGAAAATAAAACATATATTGGAAATAATAATAAAATTTTAGGAGAATGCCATATTGGTCATGATACACAAATTTATGACAAAGTAGTTTTCTATCCAAGAGTAATATCTGGGGGATATACTGAATTTTTAAATAATTCAAATGTAGGTATGAATGCTGTAATACATCAAAGAAAAATAGTTGGTCAATATAGTATGATCGGTGCAAATAATACTGTCACTAAAAATGTATTTCCTTATTACATTAATATAAATAACAAACCATATAGATTAAATGAAATTAAAATACCTAATTATATTAAACCTTTTGAAAGTTATTTTAGTAAAATACAAGAAAATTTTAATAATAAAAACTATGATTTAACTCAATATAATATTCCAAATGAAATAATAGATGATTTAAATATTTTTATTTCAAAAATAAATAAAATATAAATAATCATCTTAGTTTTACTGATTCATATAATAAAATTATTTTAATTAGGTATAATTCTATTTTTATAGTAGTTTATACTTTATTATATAACTTTTTGTAAATATGTGTCGTAATAAAATTTAAATTCGTGTATATTCTATTATTTTAAGTTCATCATCTTCTTCATATAATTTTTCTGTAAATTGTTCCGAATAATTGTAATCTAAGAATAAATCGCAATTATAATTATGTTTAATATATGTAACCCAAATTTTATCGCATAATGGAATAAATTGGTCGTATATAGTTTTTCCTCCAATAAAAAATATTTTGAAGTCTGTATTTAAATACTTATATGTTTCATAATATTTATTTCTATTTTCTAAAATATCTTTATACACCACATTATCGTTTGTGAATAATACATTTGAACTATAATTTATTTCTTCATTAATAATATTATTTTCGTATAATTGTGGATTACTTGTTAATACGATGTTTAATCTATTTTTTAAAGGTCTTCGTTCTTTTGGTATAGAAAAAAATGTATTTTTTCCCATAATAACAATATTATTTTTAGTTTTATTCATAAAGAATGACATATCTTTTTTAGATTTCCAAGGAATAATACCATCTTTAGATAGACCATTATTTGAGTCAATTGCATAAATACTTTCCATTATGTTATATTATATAAAATATAAGTATTTAACTATATTATATTTATAAAAATATTCAATTTTTTTACACTTTTGGACATTTAAAACGCCGTTTTATTTATAATAAAATTGAATTAAATATTATTTATAATATTATAAATAATATCTCCATAATGGTTTTTATATACATACTTCAATTAGAAAAAGAAAAATATTATATTGGAAAAACAAATAATCCACAATTTAGGTTAGAAACTCATTTTAATTCAAATGGTTCAAAATGGACTAAAATATATAAACCATTAAAAGTTTTAGAAATTAAACCTAATTGTGATGATTATGATGAAGACAAATATACAAGAATTTATATGGATAAATATGGGATAAATAATGTTCGTGGTGGTTCATTTGTTTCTGTAAAATTAACCAAATCTCAAAAAGATATTTTACACCAAATGAGCAATGGAACAAATGATAAATGTTTTATTTGTGAAAAAAGGGGACATTTTGCGAAAGACTGTCAAGAAAATAAATGTTGGGAAACAGATAGTTATGAAGAATATGAAGAAGTATGGGTGTGTGAATATTGTGAAAAAGAGTTTATAGAAGAAGGAAATTGTGAATATCACGAAAAATATTGTAATTCAAAAAATAAAAAACAAATTATTTATGAAAGTGATGACAATGATGACGAGGACGACAATGATGATAATGATAAATGTTGTTTTCGTTGTGGCAGAGAAGGACATTATGCTTCATCATGTTATGCTTCAAAGCATATTAATGGTTATTATTTAAAGTAATAGGCGTTTTACATGAGAAAAGGTGTAAATAAAGTTAAAAAATTATAAAACCTAATTAATTTAATAATGCAACTTACTACCTAATTCTTTATAATAAAATCCGTTATACGATATATTTTGATTTAATGATTTTGCTAGTGTTTTATCACTAATTTGTAATTTTTTTATACAGTCATATTTGCACACAAATTCGCGAACTAAATAATTTTGTATATCGTACTGTCCTATTCCATTTTTATATAATAAGGGTTTACCATTTATTTTTTCTTCAAACTTTTCTCTCAAAACTACATCACATTTTTCATATAATTTATAG
>Ga0214921_10002539_pt1 | contig 29515 bp, 35 predicted proteins | sample LL1505_MetaG_FD_177992 | JGI IMG/M metagenome (GOLD analysis project Ga0214921, IMG submission 177992) | Freshwater microbial communities from Lake Lanier, Atlanta, Georgia, United States - LL-1505 | ecosystem: Environmental > Aquatic > Freshwater > Lake | place: USA: Georgia | collected...
CAAAAGTTGTAAAAATCAAAACAAAAAGATAAGATAGTTTTGAACAACTTTTACAAAAGTTGTAAAAATCAAAACAAAAAGATAAGATAGTTTTGAACAACTTTTACAAAAGTTGTAAAAATCAAAACAAAAAGATAAGATAGTTTTGAACAACTTTTACAAAAGTTGTAAAAATCAAAACAAAAAGATAAGATAGTTTTGAACAACTTTTACAAAAGTTGTAAAAATCAAAAAATCAAAACAAAAAAGATAAGATAGTTTTGAACAACTTTTACAAAAGTTATAAAAATCAACAAATCAACAATATTGGAGTGTTCTTTTTTCAACATCAAAATCAATTGCTTTTAAAATCGTCCAATATAATTTTGTTTGATATATGGGTTTTAATATTTTTTCAATATCAACATCATGAACTGTAAATTCGGAACAGGGTATTTTTATTCCAAATAAACAATAAATACAAAATGAACCTAAACTATAATAAAAACATTTAAAACAAACAGTAGCCGGTATAGAGTTAAAATTGATTATTTCTGGTGAAAAAAAAGAAGTAGAATTAGAACGAGAAAAAGGATATTGAAAAACTAAATTATTCAAATATATCTTTCTTATAAATTTTGGTTGAGTACATATAAATATACAAGAATCAATCACTAAAATATTATTTAAATCAAGACAAAAAAATCCACATGAATATTGATTAATGAGAAAATCATTCTGTTTATTTAAATCATGCATCATAATAAGAGTTTCATGATAGTTTAATAATTTTTTATTATTTAGTTCATTTAATTCTTTCTCTTCTTTCTCTCGTTTTTGATTTAAATAGATAACTTTATTAGCGTAAAAATGAATGGAATATTTTGATTCTATTTCAGAGTAAATAATAGATGAATTTGGAATTAATTCTAAAATAGATTCAAGTAGTGGTTGTAAAAATTCATTATTGTAAGAATAATTATCAAAAATTAGTTCATAAGAAAAATTAGATGATTGCTTAATAGAAATAGACATTATATAAAAAATAATTTAATCCTTTTATCCTTTTATCTTTTTATCTTTTTATCTTTTTATCTTTTTATCTTTTTATCTTTTTATCCTTTTTATAAAATATAAAATCTATAATTTAATATTATATTATTATTTATTATTTTTTGTTATTATCTAAATGCATTTTTCCATTAGACTTAGTTTGTTTATTATGATAATAGGGTTTTCCATCATGATTCTGGGATGGTTTCTGTTGTTTTCTAGAAACAAGTTTTTCATCATTATCAGATGAAGATGAATCATCTTCAATAAGATGAGGTGTAACTGTTCCAAGTCTTACATTTTTATTAGAACGATTTGCAGAAAGCTTCCAGAACCAAGGTTCATCATATACGATTTTTATTTCTTTACCGGAAAGAACGCGTTCACGTGCACGTTGAGCAGAAGATGATTTACTCCATTCTTTAAAGTGGATAAATACACGTTGAAATTTATCACCATTCTCAGAAATTCTTGGAATCATATCAATATGGTGAATCTCGCCGAGTCCAACACTCTGGATAACAAAACTGACTCTTTCCTTTGTGATATTCTGAAACACACGAGGAATACAAAGACTTGGTAAAGACATATCACTACAAAGAGAATTAGAAGAAGACATTTTGATTCACGAAGAATATATTAACAATCAAACTTATAATCAATATTATAATAAAACTTATAATAAAACTTATAATAAAACTTATAACTACAATTAAAATAAAACAAAAACCAAACTTCAATTTTTTCCGAAATAGATATATTATATAAAACAATTTAAAGAAACAACGCAAAAATAAATTGTGTGTCAATTAAATAACTAAATTAACTAAAACAATATATGCACACAAAAAATAACCGGCTTTAGCTCAGTTGGTAGAGCAGTTGACTGTAGTGGTTTAAAAATGATATCAACTTGTCGCTGGTTCGATTCCAGCAAGCCGGAACTTATATATTTGAGTTAAAAATAAAATAAATCAAATATATAACCACATATAATATTCATCATCAATAATATTCATCATCATCAACAATAGATGGACGATTCTTAGCAAAAATATTCATTTTTTTATATAGATTCTCTGTATTAAATATATGATTATTCGTTTTTTTTCCATAAAAGTCCTTGAATGGATCCATTAAATCATCAATAAACGTATTTAATGTTTGAGGTTGTGGTAAATTCATTCTACTCCCTATACATTCGCATAGTGTATTCCAAAACCATTTTTGTTTTATAATTTGTGCATTATCAATCTCTTGGTGAAACATTTGATCTATTACTGAAAAAGATGATTTCAAAATTAATATACGGTCAGTTATTTTCTTTTTCAATTTGAATAAAGTATCTAATTTACCACGATATGAATCAGTACCATTCGGTCCTGTTACATTTGCTTTTTCGCAACAAGAGAGAACAGCTCTATTATAACGAATTTCATTCTTTATGTTTTTAAGAATTGTTATGTTTTTTCTTTTGAAATCATAGATTTTTTTAATAACTGAAAAAATATTTGTATTATAAATGATTGGAAACCATAAACGAATAACACCAGGAATCAAAAATTGATTCGTCTCTTTTATCTCAGCAATCTTTTTCTCAACATCTTCTAATTTCTTCATCAATTCTTTTTCTAATTCCGCCTTTGATTGATTAGAAATTTGTGTTTTTTGTTCTTCTTTCAATTGCTTTTTAATTACATTCAATTCTTTTATCTTATTCTCTTTCATGTCAATAACAGCATCTTTTTCTTCCAACATACCATTATGAGATTTAACTGCTCGTTCCGCTAATTCTTTTTTATAAATAGCAGCATTTTTATCAAATGTTTTCACACTTTTATTATTACAACCAACACCTTCATCTGTAGAATTACGATAATAACTAATTATTGGCTTACCCATTTCAATATCATCCAAATATTTCAGTTCTCTGTCCTCGCGAAAATTTTTATAAAATTCATAATTATCTTCATGTTTTCTCAATTTTAATAAATCAATCTCTGCATTTATTGCATCAATCTTATTATCTATATCAATCTCTAACTTGTCTTTTTGAACAACATGTTCTCTATCACCCAACGACATATTTCGGAATAATAAAACAGAACCTGAAGTAAATTCAACTGAGGATTGTAACTTATCATATTGATGCGCCGATATCTTATGTGCTTCTGAAGCGGCATCTAATTTAAAATAATTCACTAGAGCTAATAAAAAAGCTATAAATGCATTTATACCAGCTAATAAAAAAGCACCCCAGCTAATATTTTGTACAACAGCTGCAATAACAGTAGCGGCTGTTGATAATAAAATTGCAGGCATCATTAAAACATTCAGTTTTCCTTCACAATATATTTTAGATTCCATATAAATGATTTTATGACCCTTCAAATAACAAGCTAAAATATCAAATGCTGAAGAATATTTTTCATTCATATTTGAATAATATTTATCAATTGTACGTTCAACTTGAACATAAGATAATTTTTTATATTCAGCCCGATGACCATATTTTTCCACAATATGAAATCCAGGTTTTTTCAAATTTGAGTATTCATCTTCATCTTCATCATCTTCATCAATATCACGACTTTCTGTATCACTCAGGTCACTATTACTATCACCATAATAATTCTCTTGTTCTTCTTCTTTAAAATCATTTTTTCTTCTTTTTTTATCTTTTCTTTTATTGTATTTTTTACAAATAGTTAAGTATTTTTCAGCAGATGATTGTCGTCCTTCTTCCTTAAAATCCAAAGTAGATGATTTTTCATTAATATTGAAAAAATTATTGAATTCGTTATCACTAGTTACAGGCATTTTCAAATTCAAATTCAAATCTTCTTGTTCCAAATTATCGTCTACTCTATTTCCTCCAATATCATTCAACTCATTCAACTCATTTATTTCTAAATTTATATCACCTTCAATAATATTATTATTATTATTATTATTATTATTGAAAGTAACAGTATTTTCCATTATTATACTTTATAATTATATTATATATTATATTATATATTATATTATATAATCATGACAAAAACAAGAAAAAATGTACCCTGGAAAGGTTGGAAATCGGAAAAACCAGGATATCATCAGAAAACAGTAATGATGAAAAAATGCGGTAAAAAATGTTTTTTAGGACCTAAAAAGTCATTCCCTATTTGTAAAAAAAATACATGTAAAATTAGTAAAAAGGGAGTATATGCTGCTTTCATAAGATCGCGTCAATATCATCATAAAAATATATCAAAAAAAGCAAAAATGCTTATTCAAAAACAAACCTAAACAAAAATGTAGAAAATTACAAATGTAGTAAAATAAAAAATACGTAGTAAAATAAAAAAATTGAGTTAGATTATGATTTAAAAAAATAATTATAATCTAATAATAATTCATATTAATATTTATAAGCAAAATGTACGAAGAAGATTGGGGCTTTTTCGTATACTTGGAAGAAGACAAAAAATATAAAATTCCAGAAGAAGTTGCGGAACCTTTTCAAAATCAATATAAAAAAACACTACTTTTAAACACTAATTTAAATTTAGATTATTTACCTATCATTTATGAAGAATGTGAATGGTATATAAATAATAATCCAGAGTCAGAATATCAGTTTAAAATTGATATAGATATTGATAGTTCCGTATCACAAAAAAATTTAGATGATATGGAGAAAAAAAAAAGTTGTTTATATGAAAAAAAGCGTATTTTAATTTATTATGTAGTTTGTATATCGTTCATATCTTTAGCATTTATAGTTTAAAAAATTTAAAAAATTTAAAAATTAGTATTTATTTAGTTATAAATCGGAACTTATTATAATTATTTTCAGAAGGTGTATTTCCAAATAAGTTACCATTCGGATCAATCCTATATTTGTAGTAAAACGGTACATTTTTTTTATTAGGATATATTGTTTTATTATCAATTGTAGTAATATTTGAATTACTATTAGAAACGATTGGATTAATGTTATTGTTGTTATAAAAAAAACCATCATCATTTTCGTCGTTAAAATCATCATCATTATCTTGTAGATTTGAATCATCGTCGTTCATAGATGAACCTAAATGAACATGACTATATAAGTCACTTAAAATATCATTTTTATTAGATTTATCTATATTATTAGTAATAATTGCTTTTTCAATCAATAAATAATTACTTTGATTTCCGAATTTTTTATTTTCTATATCCGTATTTAAATTATTCATTAAATTATTCAACAATAAATTTGCCTTCTTATTTTGTAAATAATCTGATGAATTTTTAATATTTGATGATTTTTTAAATACTTGATTTGAAAAAGTCATAGACATAGTCAATATAAATAAATATATAAATTAATATGTAAACTACAAACATATAAAATTATTAATCTATAAAATAAAAAAATGATATATAAAATTAATTTAGAACGTAAATATAAAATTAAATTATGAGACGATTAATAAATAGTTTAATAAGGTCAATAAATTGTTTTAATATAAACAATACCAATGACAATATAAACAATCCCAGTAATAAAAAAGAAACCATATCGGATGAACAAATAATTTACGATTGGAAAAACACTATACCATTCGTACCACCAATAACAAGTGGATATGTTATTAAAGTTTATGATGGGGATACTATAACAATCGCATCAAAGTTACCTTATCCAAATTCACCAGTTTATAGATTTCCAGTGAGACTAATTGCTATAGATACACCAGAAATACATGGAAAAAACGAGGATGAAAAGGAAGCGGCTAAAGTTGCACAACAAGCATTGGAAAAATTAATATTAAATCAAACGGTGATGTTAAAAAATGTGACAACTGAAAAATATGGGAGAATACTTGCAAATATCTATTTGGGAGAAATAGATATAAGCGAATGGATGTTAAAAAATAAATATGCAGTAAAATATGATGGTGGTTCAAAAAAAATACCAAATTCTTGGATAAAATATCAATTAACAGGCAAATATGAATAAAATGACAGACAAAAACTATAATCTATATTATTTAAATCCAAGATACGTCCATATTCATCAATCAATTTTATATTTATTTTTTTAATACCGATTGGTTGAATATAATCACGAGGCGTTGAAACAATTGAACTCTTATTCGTATTCGTATTATTTCTACTATTTTGACTTGAAATACGAGCTAAAATGTTTTTATTTGTTACTATAGATGTAGGCGAAATATAATATTTGCTAATATTAATATCTTCAGAACCGTTATATTTATTAACCATATTATCAACAATATTATCGCCTATATTATCAACAATATTATCGCCTATATTATCACCTATATTATCGTCAATAACTAAATAAAAATATTTATAACCAGATAAATCAACAATTCCATCGCTGACATATTTTGTTTTTCCAAAATAAAGACTGTTCCTAAAACCTAACAACCATCCTAATTTCAAATGCAACGGTGTTATAATATCAGAGTGTCCATTCACATCGTTCTGAAAATTTAATTTAAAATAAAAGTATTTATAGTCTCCTGTAACACAAATCTCTATATGACCTGAACCAGGACCGTCCTCATTATAAATGAATTGTATAATACCGTCTAAATCCGAAATAGTCGTTATAAAATAATTTAAATAATTTGTTAATGATGTTGGTGTGTAACTACCATCTGGAATAGTTATAACATAATTTATTCCTGTTGAAACTATTTCTAATGAAAAAAAATAATTACCGAGTTGTTTTGAAATATTATTATAAATAGTGGGTGTTTCAAACGAAGACAATTTTATTTGATTTATATTAAAAATTGTAGGAAATTCAATTTGAAAATTAGACGATAAAGTATTAGAATAATTTTTACGAAAACGAGTATCAATATTCAAATGTCTAATCACCGTTTTCTTTGGTTTTTTAATTGGATAAGGGTAAAAATTATTAACACTATCGTCAAAGTCGGTTTGAGTTTGTATATTTTCAACTGGTGTTTCTGGTATTTTTTTTTCATATACATCTTTCACAGGTTTATTTAATTCTTCAACAATTATTTTATCATATCTTTTCTTGAAAGAATTATTATAAGAAGTATTTAATTCAAATAGTAACATTTTTTTTGCTTCGTTTAAAAAATCCATTGTTTTTGCATATACATTTTTATCAACGCTATCATCTGAAAATACGTCTTTTTTTAATTTAATATAACTAATCTCAACAGCTTTTGAATCATAATTATCATTAACTAATCCAAATAAATCTTCTAACTCACTCAGACTATAATTTTCAATAGTTAAATCAAAATCAAAACTCATAATATTATTTGAATAACTTGGTTTATTTTATATAGTTTTATGTGTTTATTTATTTTTAAATAAAAGATAATAATTATATTATTATTCATTCATTTATTCATTCATTCATTTATTCATTCATTCATTCATTCATTCATTCATTATCACAAAATTCCGCAGTAAATCTCATTCTTTTTGAATTGTTACTATCAAAACTTGTTTTACTATCGCTGTCACTGTCAGCTATAACAAATATGTTGTTTTTAGAATCTAAATAATCTTCATCTGTCCAACGAGGACCAACAAGTGAATCAACCATACTTTCTGATATTTTTTTCATTCTAGATTCATAATCATAGCTATAATTATAATCATAACCATTATCATAACTTTTATCTGAATCTGAATCTATGCAATTCAAAATCATACCATTATTTAATTCATCTATTGACTCGTCTGTTTTTACGCTAACAGTAACATCAACGCTATTAGAATTAGAATAATTGCTATTTTTTAATTGCACAATTATTTCGTTTTGTTGAGATATACGATTTTCCAATTCTGAAATTTTTAAAGCAATCTGATGAATATTCATACTCGTTTCAGGAATTTTACTACATGTCATTTTTCTTAGAATTAAAAATTCATTTTTATTAAACCATAACTTATAGCTACCATATCTATTAACTTGTTCCCAAACATAATAAGTGTCATTTCCTTCTATCCAAAAATCAAAATGCACAAAAGCACACCAAACACCATTAGTATTTTCAAAATAATCTACACGGTTCACTTTTCCGATATTCGCACTCCAAAATATTTCTTTAATTCTATCCTCAGTCATATATCCAATTGCGGGAACGTAGAAAGAAGTTCTTTGAAATTCCATGTTGTCCATGTTATGTATATTGTATTATTTATTGTATATTATTTTTTATTTAAAAAGAATTTCAATTTTTTAAATAAAATAATAAATAATTATAGTCGTTTTCTACTAGCTAAGTAGGAAGCAGCTGTAGTACCAACCTTACCATAACCACTGCTAGGTTTATAAATATAATTATGATTATATGTAAAGCATAACGTATTATTACAATTATTCAATCTAGGTGAATTAACTGGTATAAAATTACCAAGAGTGCTTAAATGATTCGCGCGACTAACAGGAGGAACACTTACAGGCATTTTTATAATATAATACTATATAATAATAGAAAGTTATTGTTTTCATAATTTGAATATGTGTTTAATTAATTTATGATAATATAAATAACCAAACCAAAAACCTATAAATATTCCACTTAGAATATCAATTAAAGTATGATACTTATAAAATAAACAATTATAAAAACAAGAAAATGCAACAATAAAATAGAAAAATAACACAATCATAGAAACAATAGAAGTCATGCTTTCATTATTTTGAATTAAAACATAATATAAAAATGTAATAGAATATGCCATACTTTGAAAATGACCAGAGGGCATATTGTTACGCCGAGTAAATTCTTTGTTTGTTAAAAATTTAGTATACTGTTTTAAAGAAACATTCAAAATATTATTAATAAAATAACCTATTAAATAAAATAATATTATAACGAGTTTATTTGTATTTTTATTTGTATTGTTCTTATTATTCTTATCGTTGAATATAAAATATGTTATAGTAATTAATAAAAATAATAATGGACTATAAAATCCAAAAAAATCAGTTACATTATATACATTATACATTATATAACCTATACATTATATATACATTATATAATATATAATTATTTACCACATGCACTACATCCTGGTTTAGAATTAACAATACTGCTAATCATACCATTAAATCTTCCTGCTGAAAATCCTCTAAACTGTGTATTTTGGTTGAAAAAATTATTATTTATATTACTCATGCTATTCATTCTAATAGTTTGAATATTATTAAATTGTGGATTCAATAAATTTAATCTAATTCTTTGAGGCATATTTTTTATAATTTATATCAATATAATAATTTTTTTATAATTAAATAATATTCAAACTATTAGAATGAATAGCATGAGTAATATAAATAATAATTTTAAAACAATAACAATAAGTTACAAAAAGTTCAAGTTAAAACGCATCGTCATATGGTAAATCAAATGGTGCATTTTCACCACTTCCACCATCACCATCAACATCTGGGCTAAATTTTTTATAATCATAAGATAAATTTTGGTATTGCAGTGGGAATAAAAACTGAAGATAACTGATAAGATTAAACACTCCACTTGAACCTAAAAATCGGTCCGCTGTAAAGCAAGCACTAACAGATGGTGGTAAATTACGGTTAATATTAGTTGTATTATTAGATGGTATAGTAACGTTACATCCATCGCATGGATAATAAATACGTAAAGTATCAGTTGTTGTAGTTGACACTGTGCCGTCATCAAATCTTACGACAACAGTGTTATTGCTTGAACCATTTGTAGGAGTACCTCCACTTATAATAACAGCACGTGAATACATATTTCCTGAATCTAAAGCATATACTACATTACCAACGCTGAATACAAAACCGTTGAATAAAAGAACAGGATTAACTAATATAGAGTTAATTTTAGATAAATCATTTTGACCAATTGGACAACCACAATTACTGCCAACAATATTTGTTTTGATGGTTTTACCACCGCGAATAGGTAATGCGGGATTATATATGATTGGAGCGCCATAGGTAGGTGGAATAACACCGCGACGAAGAGGACCCTTACCTTTTAGTCTATTCAAATACCGGTCGTATGAATTATGTTTAATATCAACACCAGTTCCCCCTGGACAACCTGCACCTGGTCTAGCACGCGTAATAGTACGCTTAGTACTACTTCCATGATAAAAACTACCACCTACAACAAGTTTTGGTTGAATATGCGGAACTGCCCTGTCGCTCATCTGATTCCAATCTACATTTGCAAAAGTAGCAATTGGTAGTTGGTAACTAGTTAATGCACCTAAATCATGCGTATATAAAGAACCTGGAACACGAACTGTTTTTTGAATAATTTGTTGTCGTATATACTGAGAAGCCGGGTCCTGTAACATTAATTTTTTATTCCATCCATTTGAATTACACGATAGATTTGTATTTGGTTTCCATTCTTTAGAATTTTTTTGCCATTTATTTGGATTCAAATTAGGATTTGAACTTGTATTCATATATAAATTAGTATGATATTTTTATTTTACATTATCCCATTTTATTTTACATTATCCCAGCTTTTCAACATTTAAAATAAAAATTGAATTTAAAATTTCAAAAATAACAAAAAGCATAACCTCAAACACTATGTCATCGTCATCAAACACAGACCTACACCTAGACCTAGACCTAGACCTAGACCTAGAACAAATAAATTTAACAACACCCATATCTAATTCATTATCTAATGCGATTTTAACAACTACACCAAAACATCATGGTTGTAAATATTGTGGAAAATCATATACTAGAAAATCATCCCATGAGCGTCATGAAATATTATGTGAAATTATAAATGAAAATAAATCACAAACAAAACATGAAACTATCTGTCAAGAAGAAGAAAATACAAGTATTCCTTCCACAAAAAAATTATATAAAATAATTCAAGAGTTAGCAATTAAGTATAAAAACATAGAACATAGATTGAATGATATGCAAAAATGGGTGGATAAAAAGAAAAGAAAACTCAACGTAATTACTTGGTTAAATAACAATATAGAACCAACAATAAATATTCAAAGTTGGATACAATCAATCCAAGTGACAGAAGAACATATTGAAATACTGATTGAACATAATATGATTAAAACTATAAATTCTATATTGAAAAATAATTTATCATCTTCATCTTCTCAAACTCCATTGTATTGTATTATACAAAAAGTAAATCTATTCTATTGTTATAATTCAAAAGAAGAAAAATGGACTCACTTTTCAACAGAAGACTTCATCATTATGTTGAAACGAATTCATAGTAAAATTCTAGCAGCTTTATGCGAGTGGTACGATAAAAATGTAGAAAAAATAAATCAGAGTGATAAGATGCAAATTTTATATAATAAAACAATGATAAAATTAATGGGTGCAAATTTTACTCAAGAATCACAAATATTGAGTAAAATCAGATCGGAATTATATAATCAATTGAAAACAGATTTCACGAATCTGATTGAATATGAATTTGAATTTTAGAAAGAAAAAACATTCTCCTGTTTTATATATGGATACATCAATGATATTGATAATTGTATTACCAATCGTTTTTTTATTATTTATGTCTTATCTAGTATCAGGTTCTTGGACTTTTAAACCTTCAAATTTAATTACTACAAACTCTTATTCTGGATTAAGTACTAGAGGTGGTGGTAGTAAAGCAAACTCAACTGTTTTTCTTTTATTAACTATTTCAATTGGAGTTGCTGTTATTTTATTGTTATTTGCGAAAGGTGGAGGAGGTGGTATCGCAAAGTTAGCATAAAAATCTACAATAAACAATCTAAACAATCTAAACAATAGGAAAAGACGGTTGCATAGCAATTCCACAAACTCCAACATCATTCGTACTTTCACTTCGTTCAATCTTGATATAACCATCGTCACCCCAAGTAGGACCCCATGAATTTTTTACTAACCAATATTTAATTCCATCCTCTTCTCCATATCCAACAATTAAAACACCATGATCAAGATTGGTTCCACACTTATCACTAGTAATAACACCTGATTTATATGATTGAAACAACGTGGTTTCTGCATCTAGTGCTATACTAATAGGTCCAACTAAAGCAACAGCTTCCTTAAGAGCAATCTGATTATTTGGTGGAACATCAGAGCATGCATTCAATACAACAACGGACTTACAAGAATTATCACAAGAACTACTAGTCTGAGTTGCACCACTTGTATAAGGATATGATTCTTCTGAACACATTCCATTTTCAATTGCATATTGAAATGCATTATCCATGAGTCCACCCTTACAACCAAGGTTACCGTATCTTTTTGAACAATCTACTAACTGTTGTTCAGATATAGATACGATATCTTTCGTTTTAATTGCCCATGCACCTTCAATCGCACCACTGGCTGAGAATGACCAACAAGAACCACACTGTCCTTGGTTTTTAACAGGAGTAACGGCACCTTTCTCACGCCAATCCCAAGAATCGGGGACCGCCTTCCCACTCGGAGTATAAGTCTTACAACTAGGTTTACCACCTAGTCTTAGTTCTGATTTTATACCATCTGTATATGTTACTTTGAATTCTTCAGGTGTCAAATCAGTAAATTGATTGATTCCCATAGTAAAATTCTTTTCAAAACGAGAATTATGTTCAAAAATATTTCTTATATTTTGCTTAAATACATCAAAGCGTTTTTCAAAAACTTGTAGAGACTCATATTTTTTCTCAAATTTCTTGATAAAATTTGTAAATTCTGACCATTCATTAGCCGAAGAAAATACGCATAATCCAATACTAGCAATTAAAAATAGACTCTTCATCCAACTCTTAGAGAGAAACATTCAATAGATGATATATATTATATATAGTAAACTTTTTATATTATAGTTATTAGTCATTTTTTAAATTCAACTTGCTGATATTTTTTATTTTCAACTTCCAGTTCCAATTTTGTAAGTGCGTATTGACCACACGGACCACAATGATCTTCATTTGATAAATCTATTTTGTGGTTTATTTTTTTATTACAATATTCTATATTCCATCTACCCACAGGTTTTGGTAATTCCTTAGGTAGTATTTTTCTCATGATTGCTGTTATGTATTTCATAATATATAACAACTATGATTATCTTTAAATATATTATTCATTATTCAATGACTAGAAATACTTTGACAAAAATTCACTTGGGGTCATGATAGGAATTCCCAATTTACGAGCCTCATTTGCCTTTCCAGAGTCCTCATCCGCGGACTTCGCCACAACAACAACTGTATTTTTACTAACAGATGACCCAAGTATAGCACCAACTTTCTTTAAAGCATCAATCACCGCGGGGTCACGTGTTCCAGTCATAACAACTGATTTCTTATATAAAGGATGACTAGTATCTATATCTATATTAGCTACACTAGCATTACTTATAGAACTACTATTCAATTTACTTTCTAACCCACATTCTTTCAAAAACGCAACAAAATCTCCGATTTTATCTACGAATGCTTCTGCTGATTTTGTAGCCATCCCTTTAATACCTGTAATCTTTTTGATTTTATCTGCAGTAGATTCTTGAGAAATTAATATATCTGGATAAACCTCCAATATAAGTTCAACACGTTTATCACTAAATCCACGTCCAAATATATTAGATGCAGACATCAAAGTAATGAGAGAAGCAGAGGACAGTTTTTCTTTAATACCATCATAAATTTTTGTTGCTAACTTATCTTTAAAACCCTCCACTTTCAAGAATTCTTCTTTTGACATATGAATTATCTTTGGAACAGTATCATAACCTGCGGCTATGATTCGCACAACATTCCCTCCCTTTAAACCTTCTACACCAATTCCTCTGAAGAATCCAGTTATATTTTTCTCTCTTACAGTTTCATCGGAACTAATATCTTCTAACATAATATCTACATGTGTATTATTCCATTTATAAGGCACTAATGGCATTTTAGCCTGCTCAGCAGGTGTTGTTACACTACGAATATGCGGAATTACATCACCACTCCTTATAATTTGAATTAAAGCACCCATACCAATCTTATTTTGTTCAATAAACGCACCGTTAAATCCTGTAGCATATTCTATTTTAACACCACCAAGTTGTATAGGTTCTATTTGAACACGTGGTTTTAAATAACCATCTTTACTAGGTGTCCATAAAACATCAACCACTTTTGCTTCTGCTATCTGATCACTTAGAACCATCTTAAATGCAAAAGAATGTTCTGGATTTCCAGATTTTCTATCATATACGTGGTCGTCTGTGACAATAACACCATCAATCTCATATAAATAATTAGAACGCCAATCCATAAGAACCTCTGATAATAACTCATTCGTCAAATCTTTGAACATAACACTCCTATTAAGAACAGTTTCAAAACCATTCTCAGCCAGTTTTTGCATTTGTTCAGAAGGTTTCAACTGGGGAACAACAACTTCGTAAGCGACAAAGTGTAAATCATGTACTTTTTCATCTATTGTTTGTCTATTCACTATTCCAGCAACTAGGTTTCTTGGATTTGCGAATTTCATGGCGTATTTATCATGAAATATTTTTTTAGGAATGATGAATTCACCCCGAACAACGATTTTACTGGAACCACTCGTCGTCTTAGGAAAATTCAAATATGGGATCAAATGGCTAACATCTTGTCCAACTTTTCCATTCCCACGAGTATATAATTTACTTTCACCACCTTCGGTATAATATAATCCACTCACCCCATCTAATTTACAAGAGATAACATAAGGACCCTTAAATTTGGTTTTCCAAGAAGTAAGTGCACCTGTATCTGGTTTTATTTTATCCATAGATGCCATTTCGTAAGGTAATGTTACTTTATTTTTTTCAATAATAGGTGTACCTATTTCCTTTAATACACCACTAGTTGGGAATTTTTTTTCCAAATATTCTTTCAAAATATCAAACTCATTATCAGTCATAATAGGAGTTTTATTAAAGTGAAAAGCCTTATTTGCTTCTTGAATCATAGAAGCCAATTCTGATTCACCGAGAGAATCTAAAAAATGAATACCACCTTTTTTGAATTCTTTTACCAAACTAATAACCACAGTATTCTCGTCTGCAGATTGGTTCATTTGTTCAAATTCTTCATGTGTATCAGTAAGAGAATTATCTGTGATATCAGACATAACAGACTTATCAGATTTATTTCGCTTCTTAATACTTTTTGCTTTTGTTTCTTTTTCCTTTTTTTCCTTTTTTTTATTTTCTTTAAGAACAGGAACTAAAACAGATTCTGGTTCAACTTGAATTTTACCAATCTCATCTTTTAAAATTACAGAACGACCATCTATACGCTCGTTAGGTTCCTTATAAACTATTCCCAGGAAATCAAATATATCCGTTTCATTATTAAAAATTTGTTTATCTGAAATCATTTCACCTTTGATAACTTTTTCACCCTTCTTCTTAATAGAAATTCCATGTTCATTTAGAGAATATCCTAATGCGAGTGCTCTACCACGCATAACTGTGTTAAAAATCTTACTTCCTGTAAAATATAATACAGAAAAAGGATACTCTTTTGGATTTGTATATAAGAAATCAATTCGTCTAGCTATACCAGATGATGAGTTTGGTAATTTTGTTATCACTAAACATTTTGTTTGACCTCTTGATAAGACTTCTAATATAATCTTTTCTTGAATCAATTCATCTATAAATTTTTTAAATACTTCTCCTGTTTTTGAAGTGATGATTACATCAATATCACCAGAACTTTGAGCTCCACGGCGATAACTACCAACTATTTCATAGCGAGCCTCGGAATCTGGACCAGATACTTTTTGAAATGTGTTCTTAAAAATTTCATCATATTGTTCAATTTCAGAACGAGGAATACGCTTCATAATATCCTCATAATATTTCAAACCTATTTTTTGTGTATCGTTCAATAAAGTATCTTGTTTTTCTCTCAATTGTTCAATACTTGTAATTCCAGATTTATCTACTAATTCCTTTGCTTTCTTTGGACCGATACCATAAATCTCACCTAAAATGTTCACAGGATTTGTTTTCTCTCTTTCAATCACTTTTAAGGTACCTGTTTTGACATATTCGTCCAACTTTTTCATTATTGTTTCACCTATTTTTGGTAGTCCTTTTAATTGTTCTGGACTAGTTATATCACCCGGGTATTGCATGATTGTTTCTTGAGCTTTTTGATATGCTCTAGCACGGAAAGGTTCTCCTTGTTTCAACATGATATTAGATAATATATCCATTAAATCTATAAATTTTTCATTCAGTCTTTCAGTTCCAGGTTCCATCTTAATGTTAGTTTCTTCAACTACCTTTAAATCTGTTGTATTAATTTCTTTTTCTTTTTTTTCTGATTCAAATTCTTCCACTATATTAAACACCGGCTTCTTTGTTATCCTTTTACCATTTACTTTTACTTTTTCCTTTTTAACTTTTTCTTTTTTCTCTTTTTTCTCTTTTTCCTTTCCTAATTTTTTCACCTTTATTTTATCATCATCTGAACCACCTATATATTTTTTATGTCTTATTTTAATTGTTTTTTTATTAAAATTCCTTTTAAGTGATTTTTTATTATATTTTCTTAATGTTTTCTTCATGTATAAATGATATATTTTATATAATTTATAAAATATATTTTATATTTAATTAATTTTAAGATGAAAACATCATTCTCTTTGATTTTACATTTTTTATATTATTAATTCGTTGTTGTTGTTCCAAGACATTCAAGTTATGACTAATAACCATTTGTTTTATTTGTTCTTTATTCATGATAGGGACCTCTTGAATAGGTTGTTGCTGTTGATGTGTTTGAATTGGTACTGAGTTTTGATAATATGTATTTGAATTTTGATATGGTTGTTGAATAATTTTTTTTGTTTGATTAAATTGGCTATTTTTTTGATTATTGAACTGATTATTATTGAACTGAATTGTGTTTTGATTGGTTGGATTTATGTTATTATTTTTAATATTTTCAGCAGTGACATTCCTAACTATTTGTAATTGTCCATTTACTACCTGCATATTTAATGATGACAATATATCATCGTATGAAATTTTTTTAGGAGGAGGAGTTAATACGTTATTTACTAAAGAGCCCCGATTTTTATAAGCCATAGAAGTTATTCTAGGTTGTGGCACCCTAGAACCTAGAGGTTTTGGTAAAGGTTTCGGTTTTGTAGGTGTAAATCCTTTATCATCTATAGTTCCAATATCTTCTACGTCATCGTCGTCTATAGTATCTTCCACAGTAAATTCACTCTTTACTTTCGGATTAAATGTATAGCTCATTATATATATTTATTTTTGTAAAAATATTTAAAAATAACTCATTTATTTTTTTTTATATTTTCATAATAATCTTTTAAAAACATATTTGTAAAAAATTGTTCTATATTTTCAAACAAGTTTTCAACTAAATTTGGTGTATTGTTTTGTGTATTGATTTGATTAATATTGTTAGATAAAGAATCATTTTTTACAGTCGTTGTATCTTCTATCTCCATTTTAATTTTTATATTATATAATTGTATTATTTACTTAACTATAACTTATTTTAATATATTTTTAATATATTTTTAATATAAATGACTACTTATATTGAAAATACAGGATTTACAAAAACATTTGTTCATGATAATCATCATAAAGATATAAATAATTCAACAGAATGGAACGCAAATTATGACGGAAAACGGGCTAAAATTAAAATAAATATGAATACGAATGGAAAAAAAGATAAAATTCGTATGAAACTAAGTAACAAAGATTTAGAACAAATTCTCAGTGTTCCTGCTATAAATGGTCCTTTGGAAGTTAGATTACAAGAAGATTTTTTACATAACGATTACAACAATAACAACGGAATTATAGATAGTAGAAACCAATACGTTTTTTTAGATAATAACGAGCTAGATATTATAAACGCACTAGAAAAAAAAGAAGATCAAGAAAACCACAATATAGGATGTTATCATCCACATTCAGAACGAAAACCAGAACCTGCATTATTCAGAATGACTATTCCCTACAAGAAGGCTTTTTTAAAATCGCCGTTTCCAGCACCATGTGGTTGTAAGAGTAATATTTGTAGTCATAAATTACATTTAAAAAATTTCAAAACCAACGGTTCTACACCAATCTACTATACTACAACGGCAAAACCTACTTTATCAAAAAGAGAGAAACACATAAGATTAAAAACTCCATCACCTAAAACTATGCGAATTCAATACATAACATCATCTTCTGACAATGGAAATAACAAAACACGTAAAACACGTAAAACACGTAAAAAACATAAAAACAGTCATAACAAAAGTAATAAGAAAAATAAACTAACCGATTTTTTCAAACTTTATTAATTTATTAATTCAATTTAATATTAAAGACAGGTTCTAATATAGTCTTATCATTATCGGATAGAGAACGTTCTCTTTTATTTTTATTATATTTTATCATTTTGTCTTTTTCAACGGTGGTAAGATAATATTGTGAGGCATAGAGTAGATTACAAGCTATTTCATCATCATAAATACACTCAATATGCAGGTTTTTCATTTTTTTAATTGTTTTTAAAAAATGAGCACAATTAAATATTTCTGAATCATCAAAATTGACTACAATCACGACGTGATTTCTTGGAATTCTATTTATATTTTCAACTTCGTAAAGATAATAATAATGGTCGCAATTTAATTCCAACGCAAAATCTGTTATTTCTCTCTTTATTTCTGACACGTTTGAATGTTTCATCATATTAATAGAGACCTCAATATTATACCCCATTTAATATAATTGTACATTTTTATTTTTGTACATTTTTATTTTTGTAATATTTAGAATAAGACGCGTTTATATTATATATACATATATAAATGAGTAGTTCTGAAATTACACCAGCTGCTTTATCATTTTATGATAAAATGAACGAAAAGGCTTTAAAAATGCAGAAAGAGGCTGACGATTATGCAAGACGAGAAGATAGAAAATCCAGAGGACTTGGTATGAGATTTAATGCAGCCGCTTTAGGTAAATCTTTAGATGAAGCTGCACCATGGGGTTTAAAAAACGGAGGACGACACAAGTCACGCCGTCATAGAAGAACAAGAAAATCTAGAAAACACAAAAAATGTAGAAAATCTAGACGAAGACATTAAATGAGAAAAAACAATATACTTTTATACTATAAAAAAATTATTATACTATAAAAAAAAAATATATATATAAAAATAATGTATAAAATATAATTATATATTATGTCATTCAGACAATTTGGTGGATTACAATATTCGGCAAAGAATAATATAATTACAAATCATTATTCAAATAGCGGTAATCTTGGAATAACTGATACACTTGGACAACCAAATTCAAAAATAGTCAGTCAAAGTCATATAGATATGAATGGAAATAGTATTTTAAACATAGGAGATATACAATTAACAGATGGTTCAACATATAATCAAACAATTGAATCTTTATTGAGAGAAATTCAAGATTTGAAGGCCCGTGTTTTAGAGTTAGAAAACAAAGGTTAAAAACCTGAACCCTAAAATTATTATAAAAAATAAATAAAATAAAAAATAAATAAAAAATAAATAAAATAAAAATTGATTATAAAATAATATTTATAATTAGTTCAAAATACCAATACCAATACAGAACCGAGTAATGGAATTAAAAGCAACTCTCTCAAATTATAACTCTCATGAGCGAGATAAATTTCTCGTTTTTGATGAGCCTAGGCATAAATATTCTGTAACGACTGACCCTAAATCGTTTTATACAAGCGTAACTACATTCAATCATGGACATTTCCCAAAGTTTAATGCAGATGAAGTGATTGAAAATATGATGAAAGGTAAGAATTGGAATCCAGAAAATAAATATTGGGGGCTAACCCCAACAGAGATTAAGGCACTATGGAAGCAAAACTCAGATGCGGTTTCGGGTGCAGGTACAGATTTACATTATAATATTGAATGTTTTATGAATCAAGATTTACCAAAAGGATATACACATAGAGATCTTTTGGAAAAATATGAAGCGCAAATAAAGAGTGGAATAATAAAACCATTCAACGATTCAGAAGAATGGGAATACTTTTTACAATTTATACGAGCCTCGCCAAGGTTTAAACCATATCGCACAGAATGGATGATTTATGATGAAGAACTGAAAATAGCAGGTGCGATAGATATGGTTTATGAGAATCCAGATGGTACATTGTCTATTTATGATTGGAAGCGTTCAAAAGAAATTACCAAAACAAATGGTTTTAATAAGTACGCAGTCACAGAAGAAATAGAGCATATACCAGATACAAATTTTTGGCATTATTCACTTCAATTAAATACGTATAAGGCAATATTGGAGAGAAAATATGGGAAAATAATCACAGATTTATACTTAGTAAGACTACATCCGTTGAATAATCCTAAGAAAACATTTGAATTAATTAAGTGTGCAAGTTTGGATAAAGAAGTATCGGATTTATTTCAAGTTAGAAAAAAGAATTTAAATAAATAAATAAATAATATATTAAAATAATTAAATAATGAATTTACCCGAATTATTTGATTATAAATACTATTCTAATTATTATCCTGATTTAAAAGAAGCATTTGGGGATAATGAAGAATTATTAAAAGAACATTATTTAAAATACGGATACTATGAAAATAGAAAATATTTTGATATTCCAGATGATTTTGATTGGAAAAAATATATATTAGCAAATCCTTTATTTTTTCCTAACATGGAAGATAAGACAAAAAAAAATGCTATTACTCATTTTTTTAAAAATGAGTACAACCCAGATAAATCATATGATGATTATAAATTAATAAAGAATATTGATTTAGATTATAAACCAATTATTATTTTATATTATGCATTTTTAAATAATGATAAAAATTGGAAAGATATGATAACCCAACAAATATATGATATAATGAGAACTAAAATATATGAAGTTCTTTATAAATTTCACGTTGTTTTACTAGGAAAGAAAAATGATATTGATGAACTGAAAAATTATTTAATACAAAATTACAAAAACGTTGAATTAGAATTCACAGAAGTATATGAAAATAAATATGAATTTCCAGCGATTCAAAAAATAAAAGAATTGGCTATAGAAAATCCTGATAAATTATTTATATATTCTCATAGTAAAGGTATGGTAAATCATAATCCATCTAGCGAAAGAACTATGATTGAAAAAATATTGACAAGAAAAACAGTGTTAGATTGGGAAACAACTTTATTTATATTTGAAACATATCCTGAAATAAAAAAAGCAGGACTCTCTCCAGCAGAAGGTGGATGGGTATGGTTTAATTTTTGGTGGGCACGTGGAAGTTATATTACAGAATGTAAAAGTCTTGAAAAAAAAGAATATTATGAAGAGTCGGAAAGGTTTGAATGTGAAGGCTGGTTGGGTGATGGAAGTAAAACATGGAAAGATATATATTCTTTGACGAGAAAGTTAATTCATATACCATCAGATCCTCTTGATGAACTTTGGTTATACGGATTATGATAAATGTATATATATAAAACGAATTATAATAAATAAATGAATTATTATGATTTAATAATTTAATAAAAACATTTAAAATCAACTGTTAGTTATATAATATATATTAACTGATTTTATGAATGAATATATGAAAATAGTAGAAAACCAAGACTATAAAATTCAACAACAACATTCAAATAATAAAAATGACGTAGAAACGCCATTTTTTGTGCAAATAATTTTATTATTCATGTTTATATCATTTTTACAACAAGTTTTTGATAAGGATAATATTTTACCGCGATATTTAGAACATAAATATAAGCCTGTTTTTTTATATTACTATAATTATTACTTGAATGAAGCTAAAAACTTTATAAAATATAATTTTGATTATGAATACGATAATGAAGAGGATAAAGAAGAAAATGAAATAGAAAATGAAGAAGAACAAGAACAAACACCGATGAAAATATATGACGATAAATATTTGGAAGAATTTAATAAAATGGAAAACGAAATAGTATTTACAGAAAAAGAATTACAAATGGAGATTGAACAGAGATTAATAATAAAAAATAAATTAGAAGATAATTTAAAATTAAAACAACATGATTTGGAAAATAAAATACACTATTTTGAAAATAGACAAACTGAATTAATAGAAAATAAGAACGATGATATCTATAAAGATTATGCTGATGAATATGAATTAACAGATGATTATGAATTGTCAGATGAAAATGAATTTGATGATGAAGAAATAAAAAAAATAATGGACTTAAATTTACAAAATTCAAAAAAAAGGGAAGAAATAAAACAAAAAGTTCTTAAAAATTTAGAATTAGAGTTGTTTAAGTGCATAGAAGAATATGAACTATTGAAAACAAAAACAATAGATGAAACAGATGATGATATTAATAAGATGGCGAAAGATTTCGTAATGAATGAAAGATTAGATAACTTAAAGAATAGTATATTGATTGAAAATACACCACTTGGCAATGTGATTATGTTTTATAATAATTCAAGGAATTCATTTGAATATTATAGTGATAGTGTAATTCCTTATAGATATTTAGAGGTGATAGGAAGAAAGTATGTAGTAACTTATAAGTGTAAAACATTATATATTGATATGGTAAAAGAGATTGAGGAAGCAGAAAAAAGATTAGCAGAAAAAAAATTAAAGGAACAAGAGCTAGAAGAAAAGAAAAAGGAAGAAAATAGTTTAGATAAACTAGATAAAGATGTTTGTTTTGATAAAGATAAAGATAAAACAAAAGAAAAAAGAAATGTGTTTGCAAAATTAAAGACATATAATAAAGATATAAGTATAAAGGCGGCGGCAGTGCCACTTGATAGACCTGCCCCAGTTAAACAAACAGATATTAAAGAAGAAAAAGTTATAAAAGAAAGAGCGAATAGATATTCTTATGAGGGTAAGATTGCTAACTTTAATTTTTTGAAAAAAATAGATAGGAAAATAGTAGATAAACGATATGCAATTAGTTTTTCAGAATTTAAAAAAATGCAGAAAAAATAAATTAAAAAAATACAGAAAAATTTATATTAAAAAAGCTAATCATAATATATATAATATTATGAGTATGAATATGAAAACAAAAAAAAGAGGTGGAAGTGGAACTAATAAAACAAAAAGGCGTAGTTTATTATCTACGATTGGAACAGCGGCAACAGATGGAATTGCGAAAACAACAAATTTTATAGGTGATAAAGCAGCTAGATTTTTTGGTTATAAACGTATAAATGAATCCGAAGAACCAAAATCATCCACTACATCTAACGTGGCGAGTGAAGCATCAAAAACAGCAGCAACGGCATCTGGTATAGTATCAGGTGCATTAAATAAAGTGAATCAAGTTGGTGAGATTGTAGTGGATACGTTGAATGATAATATAGAAACTGTGAAACCAAGTATAACGGGTGCACTAGCAAACACGGTGGATATAGCGAAAGAAACATTAGAAAATGTAAACGATAAATTAAATGACCCAAGATTTGTAAAAGAAGTAGGAAAAGCTGCAAAAAAAACAGGAGAAATGATGTCAATTGTTTTAGATGCTGTGGAGGAACCTGTGAATGAATTGGTAGATAAAACTTCAAAGATAGCAAGTAACAGTGCTTCAAAAGTAGGAAAAGCTGCAGTAGATACAGCGTTAAATGTAGCAACATCCATACCAGGTCCTGGAGCAGCTATAGGATTTGCGAGAGTTGTGGATAAAGTGATAACCGCAGGTGAATCAATTGTTGAAGCTGGTGCAGAAACTGTAACGGATATTTCAGATACCTTCGCAAAATCAACAAAAGCTATAAAAGAAAAAATAGCAGAAAAATCAGAAATTGCAGATAGAATTCAAAATAAAATTAGTAATTTTGATAAATCAGATAAAGTAGATAAAATTTTAAAAGATATAAAAAATAAAAAAATAGCGAATGCAAATGCAGCAGCCGCCACAGGTGGGGGTAAAACGTCAAGAAAAATTAGAAATACGAAACGAAAATTATCTAGAAAATTACATTAATGTTAAGCGTCATTCTGTTTTTTTTTCCACTCAATATATCCAATACTTTTAACAATATCAAATGATGTACCTAGATGTTCTTTTGCGATTAAATAAGCAATTTGTTCTTTATTATCTAACTGATTCAAATATTTTACTATTAATTGTTGTGTTTCTATTGAATATTGTTCATATTTATCGGGAAGAGAAGTATATATTTGTTCGGAGTTTAATTTTGAGGTTTGTATCATTGAGGTTTGTATCATTATATTAAGTTGATATAATGATATATATAGAATAATTTGAATCAATTTTTAAAAAATTGAAATGTAAAATAAATATCAAATAGATATCAAATAAATAAAGATGACTGAATTACAACTTGAAACACGAGTTGAAAATCAAGATCAAAATTTTCGTGATGATATTAATGATGAAGAACGTGATTGTAAAATAATAAACATACATAGGTATAAATTTACACAAGTATTCATGGATGAATTATATGAATTTTCAAAGATTCATCAATTTGATGACCGTAAATTATTCAAAGAATCATGGACTATATGGGTAGAAGAATCAGATAGCTTGATTCAGAATGAGACAGAACGTATGAAAAACTTAGGTTATGATGGGGATGTATTAGATAAAATGTTTAAAAGTGCGCGTTATTATTTTAGAAAAAAGAGCAGTGTAAAACCAGAACCCAAAGAGCGTCGTAAATATATCTCGGTAAAAAGAGAATTATTAGAAGAAATGGATAGCCATATAATATCCGGAATAAATAATAAAAATAAATATAAACCATCAGAAGGATTTGATGATTTTTGTCAAAAAAACACAGAAACACTAAAAAAAGAAATAGAAACATTAATAGAGAAAAACATAGAATCAACTGAGATAATAGCGAAAATAAAAAAAACATATAAAAATAGGTATTTTATGTTGACAAATAAATAATAATAATAAAAATAAATAACAATAATTAAATACTAAAAAATAAATAAATAACGACAATTAAATACTAAAAAATAAAACAAATAAAATAATATTATTGATAAAGAATGCTATTATTTAACAAAGAGCGATTTATAAAAAAACAATATGAAAATCAAAAAAGTGAGCAAAAGGAAAAGAAAGAATATGAAATTACAATAAAACCATATAATTTTAATACAAAGAATGAAATAGAGATTTCGCAGATTATTATTAGAATTCCAAATTATTCTCATTTTTTTCATCCAATTATAAGAAATTCGTTTGTAAATATAGCAGAAATAGATGATAAATGTATTGAAAATTTAAAAGAAAGTCAGAATTCCGATAAAAACAAATATATGTTGATAAAAAAGAAAAGTATAGAAACCCAAAATTTTACAACATTTTTTGATTGCTTTTATTCAACTTTTCGAGAAAATCAGGAAAATCCTAGAAAATATCTATTCAATCTAATAAATTCGTATAAATATTCATTAGAAATGATAAAACAATTAGAGAATGTAAAGTTAATAAGTTTATGTTTTCATCCATCAACATTAATTTTTAAAGAAGAATTACCTGTTTTATCAAATTTTGAACGATTTTTCTACTATCCAACAATGAACGAAGAGAGAAAAAGTAATTTGTTTTCAAAATATAATAAGAATGATATATTTTTACCATTAGAAGCGCATGTTATTTGTTATTTATTAGAAAAAAACTTAGATAGTATATCAATGTCAAATATTGATGAAATATGCGCGGACTATTATGGGCGCCTTTATTCTTTAAGTTGTTTCAAAAAAGATATATTAGAACAATTTAAAGAATCCGCACATTTCTCTCTTATTCCATTCATTAATAAGCCAAAACAAACTATATTGAATGAAATTCTTCATTATAAATCATGTATTACTTGGAATAATTATGGCATTAGTATTCTTTTTATTGTTTTATTACGCGATATTTTTTATAAGAATGGAACTTTTCCACAGAATTCATTTTTCTCTCTTTTCTTTCAAACATTAACTCAAAATATTCACCCTTTATTATACAAACGTCATTCTACACTAGACAACATATCATTATTTAATGATATATTATATAATACGAAACCTTGTGATTTTTTACAATTGATTTCTTATATTTCTTATATTTCTTAAATTTATTGATTATTTCTTTGATTTTCTACATTTTCTTGATTTTCCACCTTTCTTACCTTTTCTGCTCTTCTTTCTATGTTTTTTGGTTTTAGTTTCTACATTAGGTGATGCTTCATCTGTGCTTGTACTACCTTTTGAAGACGACGATTTATAAGTTATTCTTGCATCAGACATCGCTTGCTTATAAGAATATGTTTTATCTTTTGCACGACCCTCGTTAAAAGTTTTTTTCACTAAGTTCATCCAATCATTTGCCATTCTATATATTTTATTGAGAAAAGAATATAATATTAAATGCTAATTTTATTTACTAAATTAAATATTTTAAATAAAATCATTTAAAATTGAAGTTATTTTATTATAAAAATTTGAATCAACCAAAATAATACGCATATAATTTTTAAAATTCATATATAATGGGTCAACAATGTACTAGTTCATCTTCAATCATTCCTGAAGAATTAATTCAAAAAATACCAAAAATCATATTCACACGTTACTTATATGTTAAAGACGAAGTAAAATTAACTTTATTGATTTGTATTCTTAATAAAAACGAAAAAAGTCTGTTTTGGGCTTATGAATTATATCACTCTGGGTTTGAAAACGAACTGTTTGATTTTCTATGGAAAATATATTTTGACTTTTATTATACTTTGAACCCATCCTTCTACGATTATTTTGTTAAAAGACACAAAGAATGGAAAAAAATAGCAATTGGTATTCAAAAAGATAAAATTATTAATATCATCGTTAATAATCTCATGATAAGACCATCTAATATTGATGTATTCTTATTAAGACAAATTGTGAATTATTCTGATTTTAAATTACACGATATTACTGGCATGCATATTATGCTAGAGGGATTAGAATTTATTAATTTTAAAAAATTAACAGAATGGTTTAACAATAAAGAATATATTAATATATCTAATTTTGTTTTGAATGTATGCAAAGAAAAACATATAGATGAGTTACTAATGTTTGTTAATTCCTATTTCAAAAAACAATCTAATAATGATAAAAAAATATTAGAATATAAAATGCATATGCATATGCATAATATTTCCGTTCAACAAAGACATACGATACTTGCTTATATTATAATGCAATTTACTATTTTAGAAGAGGATATTAGAATGGGAAAAAAATTATATGTTAGGGTTGATGAAGAAGAGACAAAAATTCATGAAACTATTCAATCTGACCACAACGCTTGTTTTTATCCTTATAAAATTTTACCAAAAGCATGCGTTAATTCAATTGATGAAAATAACTATTTATCTTTATTTAAATTACAAAGAGATTCAATTGACTTGCAGAATGCATATTTTAATCACTGGGAATATTATGCCGCATATTCTCCAATCTGGTTTGAACGTATTAAAAAATATAAAGGAATTATAAATCATTCTACTAGAAAAGTAGACTTCCCAACTGATGAATTATTGGAAGCATTTTATGATGAATATAATTATGAAACGGATGAACAAACACTTGATACACAACTAAAAAGTATTCAAGAAATTGTCACTACGAGAACATGGAAACAGTTTTATGAAACACGCAAACAAAGTGGAATATTTAATCCAAATATAGAATTATTTGACCTATTTGTTAAACTTGAATATTAAAATATAGATTTATATTTTAGACTATAGACTATAGACTATATTTTATTTGTGTTTATTTTATATTTTTTTTTAAATAATATTAATGTATGTATAAAGTCATTTCTTTTGGTCATAAATGCACATGCGCTGGGTTAATTCAGCATTTAGGATTAAAAACAGAATCATATCCTTTTGATTGGTTAATTTCAAAATTAGATACAATAAAAGACTGTATAGAAACTAATTTCATTCATTTTTTAGATGTTAATAATTATAAACCAAAAAATATGGAGGTTTGCCATTTAATAGATGGTAGAAAAGAATTTTTATGGAATGAAGACGTAAATGTTAATATGTATTATGAAACTAATAATAACACAGAACTTATAGATACTAATTCGGCATATCACATTAAATTAGGAATTAATCATCACAATTTAAATTCGGCTGAAGATTATGAATATTATAAAAGATGTATAAATAGATTATATGAATTATTTGATTCTGATTTAAAAAAATATTATATTCATTTTAATCCTATTATGGGAATAAATGATTATGAAAACAACAAAGAAAACCTTTTAAATAGTTTTGAAAATTTCAGCGATTTTATTAATACAAAAACAACAAACACTTTTGGAATATATTTTATATTAGTCAAACGTAATGAAAATGATGAATATACAAATTCAATTCTAATAAAAGAAACGAATAACTTCAAAGTTTTTTTAATTAATTGTAATCATAATTTTATAGATTCTGGTAAAATAATGTTAGGAGTTTGTCATGTAGAAATTAACGAAGTGATACAAATTTTACAAAATATAATCATGTAAATTATACATTCATTTTTTATATTAATTTTTATATTATATTTAAAATTTAATATAAAAATTGAAATTAATTATTATTTTAAATTAATTAAAACATAATACAAAGTAAGATAAGATGGTTAAAAACACTAAAGGTGGTTCTGGTCATAAATCCCAGGCTCGTAAATATGAAGCTACGAAACAATCTGATACAAAAACTAGGTTTGCTCAAGATGAATACGAATATTATGCACAAGTTGTCGCTACCTTAGGGAACGGTATGTGTCATGTTATGTGTATGGATGGAAAAAAACGACTTTGTATTATTCGTGGTAAGTTCCGTGGTAGAGGAAAGCGTGATAATATTGTATCTAACGGTAAATGGGTTCTTGTAGGTGGGCGAGATTTTGAACCTGAAAGGGCTGGTAATGGTTCTAATAAAGGGGATATACTTGAAAAATGTGACCTATTGGAAGTTTATACTGATTTGGATAAAGAGCGTTTGAAAGGAACTGGTGGTTTTAATGATTTTATTTCTAGAGACCACACATTAGCAAATGTCGCCGTTTCTTCTGATATTGAGTTTTCAGAAAATGCGAATGAAGAAGAATACAATCATTTGATTGAACAAATTCAAAGTGGTAGTAAAACTGTTAAGATATCACTTAACACATCAACAGATGATAATTCGCTGGAAACTGAAATCAATATTGATGATATTTAATCTAATCTATTAATCTAATCTATTAATCTAATCTATTAATCTAATCTATTAATCTAATCTATTAATCTAATCTATTAATCTAATCTATTAATCTAATCTATTAATCTAATCTATTAATCTAATCTATTAATCTAATCTA
>Ga0214921_10002540_pt1 | contig 29509 bp, 31 predicted proteins | sample LL1505_MetaG_FD_177992 | JGI IMG/M metagenome (GOLD analysis project Ga0214921, IMG submission 177992) | Freshwater microbial communities from Lake Lanier, Atlanta, Georgia, United States - LL-1505 | ecosystem: Environmental > Aquatic > Freshwater > Lake | place: USA: Georgia | collected...
CTGATCTCGCCTTTCAGGCCGGCCTTGGCGGCAGCAACAGCGACGGCGGCATCAAGTCCACCGAACTTGTCCACCAGCTTCAGCTCCTTGGCCTGGCTACCGGCCCACACGCGGCCCTGGGCGATGCGGTCCACCTCGGCCAGCGGCAGTTTGCGGGCGTTGGCGACAAGGGTGAGGAAGCGGCGATAGGTGTTTTCAACGCCCATCTGCAGCACCTGGGAAACCTGCGGTGACAGGCCGGCAACCACATCGGGTTCGCCGCTGTAGGGGGTGGTTTTCACGCCATCGCTGGTGATGCCCAGATCGGCAAGCGCGCGCGGGAAGCTGGGCAGGATGGCAAAGACGCCAATCGAGCCGGTGATGGTGGAAGGCTGGGCGTAGATCTCGTCTGCTGCCGTGCCGACCCAGTAACCGCCGCTGGCCGCAACCGGGCCGAAGCTGGCGATGACGGGCAGGCCATCGGCCTTGGCGGCCAACAGCGCCGCGCGGATTTCCTCCGATGCCGTGACGGAGCCGCCGCCACTATCGACGCGCACCACCAGCGCCTTGATGTCGTCATTCTTTGCCAGCGCTTCTTCAAGCGCCTGGCGGATGGTGGCGCTGCCGGCGGTGCCGCGCGGGGCCTCGCCATCGACGATGTTGCCGGTGACATAGACGACACCCACGGCATCGCCGCGCTCACCCAGCGGCTTGGCTGTGGCAGACAGATAATCACCCAGCGTCACGCCGGTGTAATGACCCCAATCGCTCAGCTCATCCTCGCCCGCCAGTTCGATCATCGCGGCGTCAAATTCATCACGGCTGCCGAGTTGATCGACGAGGCCGGCATCGAGCGCCGTCTTGGCGCTGTCTCCACCGAACTTGCCGAGGCGCTGTGGCAATTGCGCGATATAGGCCGGCACATCGGCCTTGGGCCGCAGGCGTTTCGCATCGGCGAGCCAACTGCCCCACAGGCTGCCGGCCAGTGCCTGATCGGCGGCCTTGGCTTCGGGAGAGGCGGCGGTGCGGGTGAAGGGCTCCACGAACGACTTGTAGGTGCCGACGCGGAACACGTTGACATCAACCTGCAGCTTTTCGAGCGCCTTGGCGAAATAGAGGCGGCTGCCACCCGGGCCAGTGATGATCACGCCGCCCATCGGGTTGAGCCAGATCTTGCTGGCGGCGGCGGCGAGCAGCCAGCTGTCGTCGCTGTAGGCGGTGGCCCAGGCGTGAACCGGCTTACCGGATTTTCGGAAGCGGGTGAGGGCATCGTCAACTGTCGCGATATTGGCTTGGCCGCCGCCCATGAAACCATCCAGTTCCAGCACGATGGCCTTGATGCGATCATCCTTGGCGGCGTGATCGATGGCGTGCACCACATCGCGCACCTGGATTTCAGCGGCAACATTGCCGGCCGCGGCATCGAACGGCGAGGTTTCAGAGGCCTGATCAACCAGGGCGCCATCCATGGCCAGCACCAGCGCGGCGCCAGTGGGTACCGTGGCGGGCTTGGCGGAGGAGAGCAGGGCCGACAGCCCGATAAAAAACAGCGTCAGCACACACAGGACAAGGAAATCCTTGATGCCGACAAGGATGCGCCAGATGAGGCCAAGGGTTTTCAAGATGCTGCGCCTTCAGGAACCGGGTGAAGCCAAAGTCATAGCAGCAGGCCAACGGCGGCGGCAACCGGCCGCTACGCCGCACACCCGGTGAAAGCTGATCAGGGATTGGCCGGTTCGTGCAGGAAATCCAGTTTCTGCACCGCCGTATCGGTGGCGCTGCATTCCGCCGGGGTGGCGTGCGTGTCGTTCGGCCAGGTGCCTTCCAACGGCAGGCGGAATTCCCAAGCACCACCCTGCATGCGGTGCTGCACTTCGCCGGTAAGGCGCAGGCTGGTGCCGCCGGTGGCGCCGATCTGGCGGGCGGCTTCGTCGACGCACTGGCGAAAGGCGCCTTCGGCTGCGGGTGGCACCTGGTTCGGCCCGATATTGATGGTGGACGGCGGCTTGTTGCCGCCCTGGGCCGCGCTTTCCGCTTCCTTCTTCTTACCCTTGGACAGCAGCAGCGCCAGCAAGCCGGCGGCAACGGCCGCACCGGCAATTGCCGCCCCGGTGGAGCCACCGCCACCGCGCCGGCCAACTTCGAATTCGGCACGGCAGCCGTTGCTCACCCAGATCGCGTTGCGATCACTGCCCCAGTTGCGCCGCGAACAGTCGCCGGCCAGCACGCGCGACAGGCGCACCCCATCCCGCGTGTTGGCGCTGCAGCGGGCATAGCGATAATTCCAGCTTTCGCAGCGGATGATCTGGCCGCCCCCATTGTTCCACCCCTAGCTGTTCCAATTGTTGTTCCAATTGGATTGGGCCGCCACCGGCTTGATCACGGCAGTGGACGCAAGGGCAAGCAAGGCGACAAGGCTGGCGGTGCGGCGCATGTGATTTCCCCCCGGAAAAGTGGATCAGTAGAAGGTGAAGGTGGCGCGGCAGCCATTGCGCACCCGGATGGCGCGATCATCATGATACCAGGTCTGGCCTTCGATGCAGCTGCCGCCTTGCACGCGCAGCAATTGCACGCGCACGGCGCCGGGGGCGGGGCACACGGCTTCGCGGTAATTCCAGCTTTCGCAGGTGATTTCGCGCCATTGCTGGGCGGCAGCCGGCGCGGCGGGCAGGGTGAGCGCGACGCCGGCACCCAGCGCAGTGAATGAAAGGGCGTTGATCGACAAGGCTGACAGCAGCAGACGGCGCATTACATCTTCTCCCCCCGGTTTGGGCAATAAGAGCAGGGTTCATCCTGCGCTTGGGCCAATTGCTACAAGATCAATGCTGCCAATGATTTTGCCGGAGTCAAGAGACATAACTGGCCGGTCTTTAGACATAAGCCGCCAATTCTATAATTTTTTCCCCTGTTCGCCGGCCTGTTCAACTGTGAACTGCCACGCCACCCGGCCCGATCGCGCGCCACGCCCGGCTGCCCAGGTGAGCGCGGCCTTCGGATCAAAGGCCAACCCGTGCGCCACGGCATAGCCGGCGCAGATCGCCAGATAGGTCTCCTGATCGCAGGGGTGGAAGCCCAGCCGCAGCCCAAAGCGATCGGCCAGCGCCAGATGATCATCGGCGGCATCGCGCGGATTGATGGCATCCACCTCGTTCTCCGAAAGGCTGCGCGGCACCAGATGGCGGCGGTTGCTGGTAACGATCAGGCGCACATGATCGGGCCGCGCCTGCACCCCGCCATCGAGCAGCGAGCGCAGCGCATGCACCTCGGCGGCATCGGCGCCCAGCGACACATCATCAAGGAAGATCAGAAACGCCCGCTCTACCCCGGCCAGTGTGCGGAACAATGCGGGCAGGCTGGCCAGCGCCGGGAGCATCACCTGCACCAGCGCGATATCATGGCCGCTTGCCACCAGATTGGCGACCACGCTGCGCGCCAGGCTGGATTTGCCCATGCCGCGCGCACCCCACAGCAGGACATCGTGGGCCGGCAGGCCCAGCGCATGGCGGCGGCTATTTTCATGGCATTGCGCGGCCTGGGCCTCCACACCCTTGTACAGCGCCAGCGGCGTGGTGCGGGATGGGGGCAGAGAAGCAAGACCGCTGCCATCCCAGCCAAACCAATGGCCGTGAGCCGGATCGGCGGGTGTGGCCGGCGGCGGCGCCATCCGGTCGAGCGCGGCGGCAATGCGGGCGAGCAGGGCGTCCTGAGTGTCCATGCCGCCAGCACTAGCCAAAAGCGCGGGTGTAAGGAACTGGCATCGGTTGCGCAGGCTGGCCCAAGCGGCTAGAGCCTTGCGCCAATCCGACCAATTTGATGGAAACCACGATGTTTGAAACCCCGGCCTATGCGCAGGCAACAGGCGGCGCGGCCGCCGCAGGTGGCATGGCGGCCGTAATCGGCTTTCTGCCCTATCTGGCCATCTTTGCCATTTTCTACTTCCTGATCATCCGCCCGCAGCAGCAGCGCGTGAAGCAGCACCGCGCCATGGTTGATGCCGTGAAGAAGGGCGATGATCTGATCACCGGCGGTGGCATCCTGGGCAAGGCGGTGCGGGTGACCGATACCGAAGTCGAAGTGGAAGCCGGCGCGGGCGTGCGCTTCACCGTGCTGAAATCCACGCTGGCCGATGTGAAACCGCGCGGGCTGCCAGCGGCGGCGAACGACAAGAGCGCCTGAGCCCGTGCTGGATTTCCCCAAGTGGAAAACCTGGTCGATGTGGGCCACGGTGGTGCTGTGCCTGTTGCTGGCACTGCCAAACGCCCTGGCGCCGTCCACATTGGCGCTGATCCCCAATGGCCTGCCCAAATCGCAGCTGCCGCTGGGGCTTGATCTGCGCGGCGGCTCGCACCTGATGCTGGAAGCCACGGCGCAGGATGTCGAAAAGGCCAAGCTGGAATCGCTGGAAGATACGGTGCGCGGCGAACTGCGGAGCGCCGAGGGCGGTGCCATCGCCATCACGGATCTGTCGTTGAATCGTGGCCGCCTCACCTTCAGCGTTACCGATCTGGCGCGGCTTGATCAGGCGATCAGCCTGCTCAACAAGGCAACCGCGCCGTTGGGTGTCGGCAATGCCCGCGAAGTGGAGATCAGCCGCGGCAGCGTGCCGGGCCAAGTGATCGTCACGCCAACGGCCGCTGGCATTGCCGCCGCCATCGATGGCGCCATGGCGCAGGCCGTGGAAGTGATCCGCAAGCGCATCGACGAACTCGGCACCCGCGAACCCACGATCGTGCGCCAGGGCAAGACCCGCATCGTCGTGCAGGTGCCCGGCCTGCAGGATCCCGAAGCGCTGAAGGCTTTGTTGGGCAAGACGGCCAAGCTGGAATTCAAGTTGGTCGATACCGCCGCCGATCCGGAAGAAGTGGCGCAGGGCCGCGCCCCTCCCGGCAGCCAGATCCTCACTTCGCAGGAAGGCGGCCAGGTTGTCGTCAAGCGCCGCGCCATCATCACCGGCGATCAGTTGGTCGACAGCCAGGTGACAACCGATCAAAATGGCGCACCGGCCGTTTCCTTCCGGTTTGACTCCACCGGGGGCCGGCGTTTTGCGCAGGCCACCACTGAAAATGTCGGCAAGCCCTTTGCCATCATCCTGGATGGCATGGTGATTTCTGCGCCCAACATCAATGAACCGATCTTGGGCGGCAGTGGCCAGATTTCCGGCAACTACACCGTGCAGACCGCCAACGAATTGGCGATCCTGCTGCGTTCGGGCAAGTTGCCGGTTGAATTGAAGGTTGTCGAAGAACGCACGGTGGGCCCCGATCTGGGCGCGGATTCGATCAAGGCCGGTATCATCGCCTCGATCGTGGCCGTGCTGGCCGTGGCCGGGCTGATGATCATGACCTATGGCCGCTTTGGTGTGTATTCGGTGATCGCGCTGGCCATCAACGTCTTGATGATCCTGGGCATCATGTCGGCGGCCGGTTTCACCCTCACGCTGCCCGGCATTGCCGGGATGGTGTTGACCATCGGTGCCGCCGTGGACGCCAACGTGCTGATCAACGAACGTATCCGCGAAGAGCAGCGCAAGGGCAGGGGCGTCATTGCCAGTGTCGAAACCGGCTTCAAGGAAGCCAGCCGCACGATCTGGGATGCCAACAGCCTCAACATCATTGTGGCCATCATCATGTTCCTGTTCGGCTCCGGCCCGATCAAGGGCTTTGCCGTCGTGCTGTCGATCGGCATTGCCACCTCGGTTTTTACCGCCGTGACGATCGTGCGCTGGATGGTGGCGCGCTGGCTGACCAACGCGCGCCCCGCGACTTTGAGCATCTGAGGACCAATCGATGCCGCTGAAACTTGTTCCCGACAACACCAACATTGGCTTTGTCAAACTCCGCTTCATCGCGTTTGCGCTGACGCTGGCGCTCACCATCGGGGCCGGCGCCTTGCTGGCGATGCGCGGCCTCAACCTTGGTGTCGATTTCGTTGGCGGCCTCACCATGCAGGTGGAATTTGCCCAGCCGCCGGCGCTCGACACACTGCGTGGCCGCGTGGACCGCGTGGGTGTGGGCGATTCTGCCCTGCAGGAATTCGGCAATGATAGCACCATCCTCATCCGCCTGCCGCTGCCGGAAGGCGAGGAGGGTGCCGTGCAGCGCGTGGTGGGCAAGGTGCGCACCGCTCTGGAGCAGGATTACAAGGGCGTGAAATTCGCCCGTGTCGAAAGCGTGTCGGGCAAGGTTTCCGATGAACTGATCACCGACGGTCTGTGGGCGGTGGGCCTGTCGATGCTGTTCGTGGCGCTGTTCACCTGGTTCCGGTTCGAGTGGTATTTCGGCGTTTCCACGGTGGTGGCGCTGGTGCACGACGTGGTGGTGACGATGGGCTTCTTTGCGCTCACCCAACTGGAATTCGATCTCAATATCGTGGCCGCTGTGCTGACCATCATCGGCTATTCGCTGAACGACAAGGTGGTGATCGACGATCGCATCCGTGAAAATCTGCGCAAATATCGCCAGATGGATATCAAGCAGATCATCGATCTTTCGGTGAACGAAACGCTGCCGCGCACGGTGATGACCTCGGTGACGCTGCTCGCCGCGCTGATCGCGCTGCTGTTCCTGGGCCCGGAAGTTATCTTCGGCTTCACTGCTGCGATGGTGCTGGGCATTGTCGTCGGCACCTATTCGTCGATTTTCGTCTCCTCCTCGCTGCTGATCACGCTGGGCGTGAAACAGCGCGCGGCCGGCACCGAAGATTTGCGGGCCAAGGGCGCCGAGCGCATCGGCTGAGGCCTGATCCAACAAAAAAGGGCCGGCGCTCCCCATCGGGAACGCCGGCCCTTTTTGTTTCAGGCAGCTGCGTTCAGATCGGCGCGCCGCACGGGCCAAAGGCCATGCACCACTGGCTGAGGGTCCCCATCACCATCGCGCCGGCAAGCCAGAGGGCGCGGGTGCGGGTGTTGAGTTCCATCTGCATGTCATTCACTCCGCTGCAACCGCAACCGGGCCCAGACCGATCCGGGCTTTGGCGGCTTCATACTCGCTGACAAGTTTGGCGACATATTCACCGGCCGACAATACGGACTTTACCGCGCCGATGCCCTGGCCGCAGCCCCAGATGTCCTTCCACGCCTTGGCATCGGTGTTGCCGCCGCTGCCGAAGTTCATCGCCGAAGGATCGCTGGTCGGCAGATTGTCGGGGTCCATGCCGGCCTTGACGATCGACGGGCGCAGATAATTGCCGTGCACGCCGGTGAACAGGTTGGAATAGACAATATCGGACGACTCGCTCTGCGTGATCATGTCCTTGTAATCCTGCACCGCGCGGGCTTCCTGCGTGGCGATGAAGGCGCTGCCGATATAGCCGAAATCAGCGCCCATCGCCTGGGCGGCAAGCACGGCTTCGCCCGTGGCGATCGATCCGGACAGCGCCAGCGGGCCATCGAACCATTCGCGGATCTCACGGATCAGCGCGAACGGGCTGGTGGTGCCAGCGTGGCCGCCGGCACCGGCAGCAACGGCGATCAGGCCATCGGCGCCCTTTTCCACGGCCTTTTTGGCGAACTTGTTGTTGATGATGTCGTGCATGACGATGCCGCCATAGCTGTGAATGGCTTCGTTCACGTCTTCGCGCGCGCCCAGCGACGTGATGATCATCGGCACCTTGTATTTCACGCACAGCGCCAGATCGTCCATCAACCGATCGTTGGAACGGTGGACGATGAGGTTGACGGCATAGGGCGCATCATTCGGGCCAAGTTCGGTCGACAGGCGTTGCAGCCATTCTTCGAACTGGGCCAATGGCCGGGCGTTGAGGCTGGGGAAGCTGCCGATGATGCCGGCGCGGCACTGCGCCATGACCAGTTCCGGACCGGAGATGATGAACAGCGGCGAACCGATCACCGGGATCGACAGGCGGCCAGCGAAGGCGGCAGGAATGGACATGCAAATTCTCCCCAATATGAAGGAGAGATGTTTAGCCGTGGTGGCGCTGGATTGCCACCTCATCCTCGTCGCAGGGGAGAATGTGGCAGGGGGGATGGTAGCAGCGGGCAGATTTGAACTGCCGACCTCCGGGTTATGAATCCGGCGCTCTCACCAACTGAGCTACGCTGCCACAGGCCCCATCCCGGCGAGCGGGAGGCGCTGCTATAGTGGCGGCGTCCCTGTGGGTCAACCGGGTTTCAGAAACTGTAGACCAGCGTGGCGCGGGTAACGGTATCGCTGTTCAGGCGGCCCGGCGGCGGGTTGCTTTCGTTGTTGTACTGGAAGGAAAAACGCGCCGAAAGCCGGCCATTCAACCGCATGGTCGTTTGCGAGGCAGACAGAAGCGAACTGTTGCGCTGATCACTGTAGCAAGTCACGGTTTCCGTTAAGGTTAGCGTCGGCGAGGTCACCCAACTGCCACTTCGCCACTGGCGGTCCAGCCGCCGGGTGCGCCCCGGCGGGCCAAGCGCCTTCCACAGGCTTTCGCTGCAACCGTGCTGGTCTGCGCCACGCACACATCAACCGCGGCAATGCGCGCCGGCCATTGGCAAACCGGGACGATCCGTATTCAAGGGGACTGGCAGACGGCCAGAATCCGGGGCAAAGGGCGGGCATGACACTTGCTGCCGACATCAAGCCGATTCCGCTTTCGCTGGTGCACACCGATCTGGCTGCCGCTGCTGCCGGTTTTGGCGATGCGTTTGCCCGCACCGGTTTTGCCGTGGTGTCCGATCACGGCATCGATCAGGGACTGATCGACAGCGCCAATGCCGCCACCAAGGCGTTCTTTGCGCTGCCGGAAGATGTGAAGCGCCGTTACGTCGTGCCCGGCGGTGGCGGCCAGCGCGGGCTGACCCCCTTCGGCGTCGAGGCGGCCAAGGGCCACGCCAAGGCCGATCTGAAGGAATTCTGGCATGTGGGCCGCGAACTGCCGCAGGGCCATGCTTATGCTGATGTGATGCCAGCCAATCTGTGGCCCAGTGAGATCCCTGATTTCCACGATGCGGTGTGGGCATTGTTCGACGCGCTCGACAAGACGGGCGCCACCCTGCTGCTCGCCATTGCCGTGCATCTTGGGCTGAACACGGATTTCTTCGCCGATCCGGTGCGCGATGGAAACTCGATCCTGCGCCTGCTGCATTATCCGCCGGTGCCGCCGGAAACGGCGGGCGCGATCCGCGCCGGCGCGCACGAGGATATCAATGTCATCACCCTGCTGCTCGGCGCCGAGGAGGCCGGGCTGCAATTGCTCGACAAGAATGGCGAGTGGCTGTTCATTGATGCGCCGGCCGGCAGCCTGGTGTGCAATGTGGGCGACATGCTGCAACGGCTGACCGGGCATCGCCTGCCGTCGACCACGCACCGTGTTGTCAATCCGGCGCCGGAACGCATGGGCGTGGCGCGTTATTCAACGCCGTTCTTCCTGCATTTCCGGCCAGATTATCTGATCACCGCGCTGCCCGGCGGGCCGCAAGAGGAGCCGCCGATCACCGCGAACGATTATCTGCTGGAACGGCTGCGCGATATCAAATTGCTGTAACGTCGGTGCTGCAATGATCTTTGGGCAGGGGAAAACGACATGATGATGCGCGCAATGCTTGTGGCTGGCCTGCTGGCTACCTCTGTTTCAGCGGCCCCGGTGCTCGATACGCCGGTGAAGGACAGTTGGTGGACCGATGGCCGCGCTGCACTTGATGCCCGCCTGAAAGTGGTGAATCGGCCGAAGCGCGCGAAGAATGTCATCCTGATGGTTGGTGACGGGATGGGCATCTCCACGCTCACCGCCGCGCGCATCTTTGATGGCCAGCATCCCATCGATAGCCGCGCGCCGTCCACCGGCGAGGAGAACAACCTGGCCTGGGACAAGATGGCCAACACCGCCCTGATCAAGACCTACAACACCAATGCCCAGGTGCCGGACAGTGCCGGCACCGCCAGCAGCTTCAACACCGGCGTGAAAACCCGCATTGGCACCATCAACATGGGCGCCGATCAGGGCGTGGAGGCCTGCAAGACGCCGGAAAAGCTGCCGCGCACGCTGGCCGAGATCGCCAAGGGGCAGGGGATGGGCGTGGGCGTTGTCACCACTACCCGCATCACCCATGCGACGCCGGCCGCGGTTTATGGCCATGTGCCGTTCCGCGATTGGGAAGGCGCAGATCGCGCCTATCCTGCCGCCGATCGCGCGTCCGGTTGTGCCGATCTCGCCACGCAGCTGGTGGGTTTCAAGGGCGGGCTGGACGTTGTGCTGGGCGGTGGCCGTGCGCGCTTTCTGCCGCTTGGCAAGGGCGGCCAACGCGATGATGGCCGCAACCTGGTGGAAGATTGGCAGAAGGCCTGGCCGCAGGGCCAGTTTGTTGCTGATTCCAAGGGGCTTCGGGCATTGAACAGCCGCAACGCAGGCCCGGTTTTAGGCCTGTTTACGCCCGATCACCTGAGCTTCGAGCATGACCGCAAGGACGAGGCCGAGCCCAGCCTGCCGGAATTGGCGCGCTTTGCGCTGGCCAAGCTGGAGGCCGGCAAGGCGGCGCACAGCGGCAAGGGCTATTATCTGATGATCGAAGGCGGCCGCATCGATCATGCCCACCACGCCAGCAACCCCTATCGGGCGCTGAAGGAAGCGCAGATGTTCAGCGCTACCGTGGCCGAGGTGCTGAAGTCCGTGAACCTGGATGAGACGCTGGTGCTGGTCACCGCCGATCACAGCCATGTGCTGACCATCGCCGGCTACCCGGAGCGTGGGAATGACATATTGGGCTATATCAAACCGCCCAAGGGCGGTGGCGAAGGCGATGGTGGCCTCAGCCCCGAAGGCTATGCGCTGGATGATCGCGGCCAGCCGATGACGACGCTGACTTATGCCAACGGGCCTTTCGTTAGCCGCGGCCTTTCCCGCACGCTGCCACCCACGGATCCCAATTATCTCGCCAACAAGACCTATGGCACCGGCAGCGAAAGCCATGGCGGTGAGGATGTGGCGCTGTTTGCCGAAGGCCCGCGCGCCGATCTGGTGCGCGGCGTGATGGAGCAGAATCTGATCTTCCACATCATGGCGGAGGCACTTGGCTGGCGGTAACTGGCCTCAGCCAGAAATCAGCCAGCCTGCCAGCAATCCGCCGGCGGTTCAGAGTGACAGCCCCATCCAGAGCCAGAGACGCTTGCCGCGCTGGCCAGGCTGGCTGTGTGCAAGATGTGGCCCTTGGGGCATGTTGAGCTTCTTCGGTGGCGATCCGACAACAATCTTGCAATTAGCGTGCCAATTTGTGGATTGCCGGCAAGTGGCTGAATCCACCCAATCGGCAAGCGAGTAACCTTAGTCAGTTGTAAAGCCTACCGACAGTTCGGGGTAGCTGGCGCCGATGAAATACAGGCCATCGGGCGGCGCGTTCAACCCCAGCGCATCGCGATCACGGGCGGCAAGCGCGGCGGCAAGATCATCGGCGCTCCACTTGGCTTCCCCCACCAGTTTCAGGCAGCCCACCATGGAACGCACCTGGTGATGCAGAAAACTGCGGGCCGCGGCGAAGATATGCACCTCTTCCCCCACGCGTGTCACCTCCAGCCGATCGAGCGTGCGCAGCGGTGATTTGGCCTGGCACTTGGCAGAACGAAAGGTGGTGAAATCATGCTGGCCAACCAGTATCTGGGCTGCCGCGTGCATGGCCTGCACATCCAGCGTGGTTGGCACCCGCCAGGCCAGCCCCGCATCAAAGCTGAGCGGCGCGCGGCGATTGATGATGCGATAGTGATAGCGCCGCCCGGTGCAATCGAAGCGGGCGTGCCAATTGGGGGCTTGCGCGCAATCGATAATCGCCACCGGTTGCGGCTTCAACCGGGCGTTGATCGCCTCCATCAGGCGGAACGGTGTGAGGGATTTTGCGATATCGGCATGGGCGGGCATGGCGCGGGCGTGGACGCCGGCATCGGTACGGCCCGACGCATGAACGTCCACCGTCTCGCCCGTCACCTGCAAGATCGCCTCCTCGATGGCGGCCTGCACCGACGGGCCATGATCCTGCCGCTGCCAGCCCAAATAAGGACGGCCATCATATTCCACCGTGAAGCGGAAACGGGTCATGCAAGCGTTGAGCCGGCCGGAACGCGCCAACCGTTGAGCAGGGCCTTGACCGGCATGGCCGGTTTGCCAGCGCGCTGAACAAGCGTGGGCCGCAACACGCCATCGCCCGTGCCCAGCCCAAGCCGATCATCAACGGTGATGCCGGGCGCGGCCGGGGCGGGCTCGACGCTGGCGGCAAGGATCTTCACCCGTTCACCGGCAATATCGATCCAGGCCCCTGGCGCCGGATTGAAGCCGCGTACCTGCCGTTCCAGTTGCAGAGCGGGCAGGCTGGTATCGAGATGCGCTTCGGCCTTGTCGACGCGCGGGGCGAGCGTGACGCCGTCTTCCTGCTGCGGCACGGCCGCGCGCGGATTGGCCAGCACGTCGATCAACAATTCAGCGCCCAACTGCGCCAGTTCGGCAAACAGATCGCCGCTGGTCTTGGCGTCGATGGGCGTCTCCACCGTGGCCAGCATCGGGCCGGTATCCAGCCCCTCCTCCATCTGCATGATGGTCACGCCGGTGATGGCATCGCCGGCCAGCACCGCGCGCTGGATCGGCGCCGCCCCGCGCCAGCGTGGCAGCAGCGAACCGTGGATGTTGAGGCAGCCCAAGCGCGGTGCGTCGAGCACGGCGCGCGGCAGGATCAGGCCATAGGCAGCGACCACGGCGACATCGCATCCCTGCGCGATTTCGAGGAACTGCGCCACCGCCGCCGGATCACGGAAGCTGCGGGGGGTGAAGACCGGAATGCCCAGCGCCTCGGCGCGGGCATGGACTGGGCTCATCTGCAACTGCTTGCCGCGCCCGGCCGGCTTGGGCGCGCGGGTATAGACGGCGATGATCTCGTGCCCGGCCGCCGCCAGCGCATCGAGCGCCGGAACGGCGAAAAAAGGCGTGCCCATGTGGATGATCCGCATGGGCACGCCTGTAAACGATTAAACGGTGATGGGGAAAGGGGCCTTAGCGGCTCATAACCATGGTGACCGCGCGGCGGTTCTGCGCATAGGCGGCTTCATCGGCGCCATCGACGGCCGGCTTTTCCTTGCCATAGGAAATAATGCTGAGCCGGGCCACGCCGATCCCCTGAGATGCGAGGAAATTCTTCGCCGAATTGGCGCGGCGATCACCCAGCGCGAGGTTATATTCACGGGTGCCGCGTTCGTCGCAATGGCCTTCCAGCGTCACGCGCACGTTCGGATTGGCGCGCAGCCAGGTCGCGTGCTTCAGCAACGTGGCGCGGGCCTCGCCATCCAGTTCATAACTGTCATAGGCAAACAACACCGTGTCGCCGCCAGCCTGGGCGCGCAGATCATCCTGGCTGCCGGGCACGATGTTGCTGGCACCCGTTTCAACGGAGGCTGGCCTATCCGTCGGTGCCGGTGCCGGCGCTTCGGGACGGGCGGTGGCCGGCGGAGCTTGCAATTCGGCCGGCGGCTTCTTGGGCGCGCAGGCGGCACCAAGCAGAACAAGCGCCAGCAAGGGCAATTTGGGCAGGTGGCGGATCATTTGGGGGCTCCTCTTCCAACTGTCAGGGTAACAAGGGCGACCATGCCGGATCAGATGCATCCAGCGGGGTCGCGATACGGCGTTCATTCAAACCGGAAATATCGACGGACCACAAGCCCGAACGACCCGACCTGTCGCCGCGGGCAAACAGGATAACGCGGCCATTGGGGGACCAGGCCGGGCTTTCATCCTGAAAGCCGTTGGTCAGCAGTCGTTCGCCAGAGCCATCGGGGCGCATGACGCCCACGCCGAAACGGCCGCCACCCATGCGGGTGAAGGCGATATAATCCCCGCGCGGGCTCCACACCGGACTGGCGGAGCGGCCTTCGCCAAAGCTGATCCGGCTCTGGCCGCTGCCATCGGCGTTCATCACATACAACTGCTGCGATCCGCCGCGATCGCTTTCAAACACGATCTTCGTGCCATCGGGCGAGTAGCTGGGCGAGGTATCGATCCCCGGTCCGCTGGTGAGGCGCGTCGTGCTGCGGGTGGCAAGGTTGAAGCGATAGATATCGGTGTTGCCGCCCACCGCCATGGAAAACACCAGGTTCTGCCCGTCGGGCGAGAAGCGCGGCGCGAAGGTCATCGCGGAAAACTGGCCCACCGCTTCCTGCCGGCCACTGCCCAGCGTGTAGATCCACACGCGCGGGCGGTTATTCTCGAAACTCATGTAGGTAATGGTCTGCTGCCCCGGCGCAAAGCGCGGCGTGAGCACCAGGTTCTGACCGGAAGTGAGGAAGCGGTGGCCGGCGCCGTCCTGATCCATGATGGCGAGCCGCTTGATGCGCTTGGTGCGCGTGCCCGTCTCGCTCACATAAACAATGCGGCTGTCGAAATAACCGCTTTCTCCGGTGAGGCGTGAATAGACGAGATCGGCGCATTTGTGCGCGGCACGGCGCCAACCGGCCGCCGTGGTCACGAACCCTTGCCGCGCGATTTCGGCGCCGGCAAACACATCATAGGCATAACAGGCGAGCGTAATCCCGCCATCGGAATTGGCCGTCACCGTGCCCGTTACCAGCGCCTGCGCGGCAATCGTGCGCCAGGCCGGGAAATCCGGTTTCAGCACATCATCGATGCCCACCGTGGTTGTGTAGGCTGCGGGATCGAGTGGCCGGAACAGACCTGAGGATTTCAGATCATTGGCAATGACCTGCGCCGCGCGCTCGCCAATCTGCGTGGTGGTACCGGCTTCGGTGCTGGCGCCATTGCCGGGGGCAAAGGCGGGCACGGCGATCGGCATCGGCTGCATCAGTCCAGCGTTGATATCCACGCGAAGCGGCGTGCCTTGCGCAAAGGCAGGGGCGGCAATCAGTGCGGCTGTGAACAGAATCAGTCTCATCACCTCACTATATCAGGGGGGGGAGCTGAACGGGAGCCAAACTGTTTGCCTTGGCCGGCTGCGTCTTGCGTGGCCAAGGATTCCCGTGCAAACTCACTGTGTAACACGTATAATACAGATAATTGGGGGATATATGATCAGCCGCCGCATTGGCCTGGGCTGCATTGTGGCGCTGGCCAGCCCAGCCTGCGCCGCCGATCTGCTGATCCACGGCGGCCCGATCCTGACAATGGTGGGGGACAGGCCGCACGCGGTGGCGGCGGTGGTCGTAGAAGGCGGAAAGATCGCCTTTGTCGGGCCGCTTAGCGAGGCGCAGCGGATCGCCGGACAGGGCACGCAGCGGCTGGATCTGAAGGGCCGCACGCTGCTGCCCGGCTTGATCGATGCGCACAGTCATCTTGCCATGGCGGTTGATCTGGCGCGGCGGGTGAATGTGTCGGGTGCGCCTGTGGGCACCGTCGCCAGCATTGCCGATCTGGTCGGCAAGCTGGCCGCTGGCGAGGCGACGCTGAAGATCGCGCCCAATGAATGGCTGGTGGGGTGGGGCTATGACGCCAGCCTGCTGGCCGAAAAGCGCGACCTGACCCGCCGCGATCTCGATGCGCACTTCCCGGATCGGCCGGTGCTGGTGATGCATGTTTCGGGCCATGGTGCTGTGCTGAACTCGGCCGGGCTGGCAGCGATCGGCGTCACGCCCGAAACGAAGGCCCCCGAAGGCGGCCTGATCAACCGCGAAGCCGATGGCCGCACGCCCAACGGCCAGATCTGGGAAAGCGCGCTGATGCTGGCTGGCCCGGCGCTGAAACCGCCACCGCGTGAACAGCGGCTGCAGAATCTCGCCGCCGTGCAGCAGCTTTATGCGAAGAACGGCTACACGCTGGCCAATGATGGCTTTACCAGCCTTGCTGATCTCGATCTGCTGCAGGCCGCGGTCGCGCAAGGGCGGCTCGTGCTCGATGTGGTGGCGCTGCCCAGCTTTGTTGATATGCCGAAATGGCTGGGCAGGCCGGCCTATGCTTTCGGGCAATGGCAGGGCCGGCTGAAGCTGCAAGGCATCAAGATCACCCAGGATGGCAGCCCGCAAGGCCGCACTGCCTATATGAGCAGGCCCTACCTGCACGGCGGCCCCACCGGGCAGGAAAACTGGCGCGCGCAAGGCATTCAGCCTTATCCAGCCTTCCTCGCCACCGCCAAGGCCGCCAGCGCCGCCGGGCTGCAACTCTTCATCCACGCCAATGGCGATGCCGCGATGGACGACGTGATCAACGCGGTCGACGCGCTGAAACTGCCCGCCGATCACCGCACCATCGTCATCCACAGCCAGGTGCAGCGCCCCGATCAGCTACCGCGCTATGCCGCGCTGGGCATCACGCCGAGTTACTTCACCAACCACAGCTATTTCTGGGGCGACGTCCACCGCAGCAATTTCGGCGAAGCGCGCGCAGCCCATATCTCCCCGATCCGAAGCGCCATCGCACTGGGCTTGAACGCCAGCAACCACAGCGATTTCATCGTCACCCCGCTCGACCCGATGTTCATCCTGTGGACCAGCATGGCCCGCACCACCCGAAGCGGATTTGTGTTGGGGCCGGCCGAACGCCTGAATGCCTGGGCCGGCCTGAAGGCGCTGACCATCAACCCGGCCTGGGCCTACCGGGAAGAGAGCCGGCGCGGCAGCATCGAGGTGGGCAAACTTGCCGACTTCACCCTGCTCAGCGCCAACCCGCTGACGACGCCCACTGCGCGCATCAGGGCCATCAAGGTGGTGGGGACAGTGAAGGAAGGGCGGTTCGTGTGGCAGGCGCGGCCCTGAGGCTTACGTCATCTCTTCCGGATCGAAATTGATCTCCACGCTGCCCCACAGATCATACAACTCCGCCGGCAGCTTCAACGGCTGGCAGCGCAGCACGGCGCGGCGGGCAGTTTCGGCGAAGGCACGGGCGTAGTCGGCGTTGGCGGCGGTCATGCCAGCGGGGGTGCCGGCTTGCGGCATGCCGATCACGCGGCCATCGCGGCTGTAGCTCACGGTCACGATCACGGTCATGCGACGCACGTCGCGGCCGCCCACGGGTGGGTTCCAGCACGGAGCGACCTGGGCGCGGATGGCCTGGGCGAGGGTGGCCGCGGCGCGGGGATCAACGGTGGCGCGCGCGGGGGCGCTGGCGTTGAGTTCCTTGGCGAGTTTCGAGGTGTCGAGCGGCTTTTTCACCGCCTTGGGCAAGGCTTTGTCGATCAAGCTGGACAGGGTGGAGGTATCGAGCGGAGAGGCCGGTGCCTTGGTGGGTGTTGCCGCCTTGGGCTTTGGCGGTGTTGGTTTGGTCGGTTCGGGCGGCGGCACGGCGTCGGTGCGCACCGGCTCGGGTTCAGGCGCGGTTTCGGCTTCGGGGGCAGCAGCGGCGGTTTCCTGCGGGGCAGCTTCCATCGATGGCTTGGGCGGTTCCGGCGTGCGCGGGGCGTCGGAGATGTCGACGATCTCCACCGGCACGGCGTCGGTGGGCGCGGCCAGCATCTTCTGGCTGTTCTGCCAGGCAAGGCTGAGCGCGGCCAGCAGCACCAGGTGTGCGGTGGCAGCGCCGGCTATGCTGAGGCGTTCGGCGCTCGTCATTGCGGGTTTTTGGCTTGCCCGTCGGTAACCAGCGCCACCTTCTTGAAGCCGGCGCCGTTCACGTCGCCCACCACTTGCATCACCCGGCCATAATCCAGCCCGCGATCGGCACGCACATAGACGCGCGCTTCATCGCTGCGGGCTTCGCGCAGGGCGGCGAGCTTGGCGGGCAGGGCGGCGGGCGCGATGGCCATGCGATCAACAAACAGCTCGCCATCGGCGTTCAGGCTAATCTGGATGGGGGACTGGTCTTGCGGCAGGCTTTGCGCCTTGGCGTCGGGCAGGTCCACCGGCACGCCGGCAACCAGCAGCGGCGCCGTCACCATGAAGATGATCAGCAGCACCAGCATCACGTCCACCAATGGTGTGACGTTGATCTCCGCCATGGGCTGGCGGCCGCGGCCTCTGCGGGGGGAACCCATACCCATTACTGGCTGTCCATGCCGTCAAGCTGGCGGGAGAGGAGGTTGAGATACTCTTCCGAGAAGGCGTTCAGTCGGGCTTCCAGGCGGTTCACCCGGTGCAGCAGACGGTTATATCCGATCACGGCAGGAATGGCGGCAAACAGGCCGATGGCGGTGGCGAACAACGCTTCGGCAATGCCAGGCGCGACCACGGCCAGCGAGGTGTTCTGGCTGGCGGCGATGCTGGCAAAGCTGCGCATGATACCCCACACCGTGCCGAACAGGCCGACGAACGGCGCCACCGAACCGATGGTGGCGAGCGCGTTCAATCGGTCTGACAATTCATCGATGTCGCGGCCGATGGCGACATTGATGGCGCTGGCCAGGCGCCCCCGCAGGCCCTCGCGATCGATGCTGCGGCCGGTCTTGGCCGAAAGGCTGCGCCGCCATTCGTTCATGCCGGCCAGGAAGGCGCGGGCCGAGGGGTGATCGGTGCGGGACGCGGGTTCATAGAGGCTGTCGAGATCCTTGGCCTTCCAGAACCAGTCTTCAAACTTGGCGGCTTCACCGTTCAGGCGCGAAAGGCGGCGCGAACGTTCGAGAATGATCGCCCAGCTCCACACACTGGCCAGCAACAGCCCGAACATCACCGCCTTCACGACGATATCGGCCTGCATGAACAGGGCGAACGGCGACAGTTCGGCCGCGGTTTTGATCGCGATATCGGCTTGCATCATGGTTCCTGTGCCAGAAGTTCGTGGAACCGCGCCATCCAGTCGCGCGGTTGCCGGCGGGGGCGGCCGGCGGGATCGAGGAAAGCAGCGACAAGTGTCGCGTCCAGTAACGGCTCATCAGCGCGGGTGATGCGCTGGACAATGGCGCAGGCGGCAGCGCGGACGCTGATGAGGCGGGTCTCGATGGTCAACACATCGTCCAGCTTCGCCGGGCGCAGCCACTTGATCTGCATTTCTGTCACCGCATAGGCGCCTTCACCGGCCCTTACCGCGGCGCCGTGATCGATGCCGGCGACACGCAGAAACTCGGTGCGGCCGCGCTCCATGAAGTGCAGATATTTGGCGTGATACATGATGCCGGCGGTATCCGTGTCTTCGAAATAGACCCGGGCTGGCAGGCGATGGATGCCGCCATCGATCGCGCCGGAAGGGGGAAGGGGGGACATGGCTTCAGATAGGGGCTTGGGCTGCGAACACGCAATGAAAAAGGGCGCCAATAGCAGTGCCACTGGCGCCCTTTCGGCAATCTGAATGGGGATTAGTCCTTGGCAGGACGCGCGTCGCGCTTTTCGACGATGCGGGCGGACTTGCCGCTGCGACCACGCAGATAATAAAGCTTGGCCCGGCGCACGACACCGCGGCGGACGACTTCGATGGCTTCGATGCTCGGGCTGTACAGCGGGAACACGCGTTCCACGCCTTCGCCGAACGAGATCTTGCGCACGGTGAACGACGAGTTGATTCCGCGGTTCGAACGCGCGATGCACACACCTTCGTAATTCTGCACGCGGGTACGTTCGCCTTCAACAACGCGCACACCAACGCGCAGCGTGTCGCCGGCGCGGAACAGCGGGATGCTGCGCTTTTCGGTGAGCTTGGCAATCTGCTCGGCTTCAAGTGTCTGGATGAGATTCATCTCATTCCTCTTTCTTCTGTTGTCGCGCGCCAGAGGGCGGATGGACCCGATCATCCCCATGATGATCCCACAGATCCGGCCGCCTTAGCCGTGTGTCCTGTTCGGACCGCGCGCGCCGCCATTTGGCGATGCGTGCGTGATCCCCCGATCGCAACGCTTCGGGGATCGCGAGGCCTTCCCATTCGGGGGGCCTGGTGTAGTGCGGGTGTTCAAGCAGGCCGCTTTCGTGGCTTTCTTCGATACCGCTGGAAGCTGCCCCCATTACACCGGGCAGCAGCCGCACGCAAGCATCCATCACCACCAGCGCGGCAACCTCGCCACCCGACAGCACATAGTCACCAATCGACACTTCCTCGATGGCCCGACGTTGAAAGATGCGTTCGTCAAAACCTTCGAAACGGCCGCACAGGATGATGGCGCCGGGGCCTTCCGCCAGTTGGCGCACGCGGGCCTGGGTGAGGGGTGTGCCACGCGGCGTCATCGCCAGCACCGGTCTGCCGTCGGCCACGGCATCGATGGCGGCGCTGAGCACATCCACTTTCAGCACCATTCCGGGGCCGCCGCCGGCCGGGGTGTCATCTACCGTGCGGTGCTTGTCCATCGCGAAATCGCGGATGTTGACGGCGTTGCACGCCCAAGTGCCTTGTGCCAGCGCCCGGCCTGCAAGGCTTTGGCCCAGGTGGCCGGGGAACATCTCAGGGTAGAGCGTCAGAATTGTCGCCCGCCAGCTCATGCGAGCCCAGTCACGCTAACCACGCGCGGTCAACAATCAGCCGGTCCGCCTCCTCGCGCACCACCTCGGCGACGAAGGGCACCATCACCGTGCCGCCGCCCGCCAGTGCAATGTCGAGGATGTCGGAGGCGCCGAAATTCTCGATGGATTTCACGGTGCCAACGGTCGCGCCGGTTTCGTCCACCACGCTGCGGCCAAGATAATCGGCGACATAATATTCGCCCTCGTCCAGCGCCGGCAAGGCGGTGCGGGCAACGGTGAGCGTGAGGCCACGCAGCGATTCCGCCACGTTGCGATCGGTCACGCCCTCGAAACGGGCAATGGCGGTGCCGGGTTTGTCGGCACGGATGGCGGCCAAAACCAAGGCCCGCCCGCCTGCATCGAAGCGGGCGTGACGGGCCAGGGATTGGGCGTCGTCGGTGAACAGCTTCAGCCGCACCTCGCCGCGAATGCCATGGGCGCCGGCAATGGCGGCCAGCACGATCTGATCGGCCGCCATTGCACGCGTGCCTTAAGCGGCCGTTTCGTCGTCGGCAGCAGCTTCGGCGGCCGGCGTTTCTTCGGCGGCCACTTCTTCAGCAGCAGCTTCAACCGGAGCTTCTTCAGCCGGGGCTTCTACCTCCACGACTTCCGGGGCCGGAGCGGCAGCAGCTTCGGCAGCAGCAGCTTCAGCAGGGGCAGCGGCTTCAGCAGCTTCGGTTTCAGCAGCAGCGGCGGCTTCGACGGCTTCAGCAGCCTTCTGGGCGGCCATTTCGACGCGTTCCTTGGCCTTGGCGCCCGGTTCACCCTTGTTCGGGTTGTTCTTGGCAGCGCGGGTGCGCAAGCCAGCGGCATCCAGGAAACGGGCAACACGATCGGTCGGCTGCGCACCAACGCTCAGCCAATAGGCCGCGCGCTCGGTATCCAGCTTGATGCGCTCGGGCGAATCCTTGGGCAGCAGCGGGTTGTAGGTGCCCAGCTTTTCCAGGAACTTGCCATCACGCGGGCTGCGGTTGTCCGACACGACGATGCGATAGAACGGACGCTTCTTCATGCCGCCGCGGGCAAGACGAATAGAGGTAGCCATTTTGATCTTTCCTTCAGTAATTTTCGTTGATTAGAGTTATTTTCTGCCAAACTTGTTGAAGCCGGGCGGCAGGCTGCCCATGCCGGGGCGGCCGAACATGCGGCCAACTGCCCCCAAATCGATGGCACCGCCGGGGCCTTCACCGCCGGCGCCGCCTTCCGGCCCGGGCATGCCACGACCCATGCCGGCCAACATCTTCATCATGCCCTTCATGCCGCCCATCTTCTTCAGGCGCTTCATGACATTGGCCATTTCCTGGTGCATCTTCAGCACCTTGTTGACATCCTGCACGGTGGTGCCGGAACCATTGGCGATACGGATCTTGCGCTTGGCGGTGAGAATTTCCGGCTTGGTGCGTTCCTTCATTGTCATCGACAGGATGATCGCTTCCATGCGGTCCAGCATCTTGGGATTGACCGCGCCGCTGTCCATCGCCTTCTTGGCAGCGCCCATGCCCGGCATCATCGCTGCCAGGCCCGAAAGCCCGCCCATCTTCTTCATCTGGGCCAGTTGCTGGCGCAGATCGTCCATGTCGAACTGGCCCTTGGCCAGCTTCTCCGCCATTCTCTCGGCCTGATCGGCCTCGAAATTGGCGGCGGCCTTTTCAACCAGGCCAACAATGTCGCCCATGCCCAGGATGCGGCCAGCAACCCGGCGGGCGTCGAACAATTCCAGGGCGTCGAGCTTTTCGCCGACACCGGCAAAGCGGATTGGCGCACCGGTCACGCTGCGCATCGACAGCGCAGCGCCGCCACGGGCATCGCCATCCATGCGGGTGAGGATCACGCCGGTCAGCGCCACGCGTTCCTTGAAGGCAGCCGCGACATTCACCGCGTCCTGGCCGGTGAGGCTGTCTACCACCAACAGAATTTCGTCGGGCGTGGTGGCGGTAGCGATAGCGGCCATTTCGGCCATCAGCGCTTCATCAACACCGAGGCGGCCGGCGGTATCGAGCACCACTACGTCAAAGCCCTGCAGCTTCGCGGACTGGCGGGCGCGCTCGGCAATCTGCACCGGCGTCTGGCCGGCAATGATCGGCAAGGTGGCGATACCGGTCTGTTCACCCAGCACGCGCAATTGTTCCTGGGCGGCCGGACGGGAGACGTCCAGGCTGGCCATCATGACCTTCTTGCGTTCACGGGTCGAAAGCCAGCTTGCCAGCTTGGCACTGCTTGTCGTCTTGCCGGAGCCCTGCAGGCCAACCATCATGACAACGGCGGGCGGCGTAACGGCAATCTTCAGCGGGACCGGTTCTTCTTCACCGCCGAGCAATTCCACGAGGCAATCGTTGACGATCTTGACGACCTGCTGGCCCGGCGTGACCGACTTGATGACTTCGGCACCGATGGCACGCTGGGTGGCGTTCTCGATGAAATCCTTGACGACCGGCAGGGCGACATCGGCTTCCAGCAGCGCCACGCGCACTTCGCGCATGGCGGCACGCACGTCGATCTCGGTCAGCGCGCCGCGACCGCGCAACCGCTCGAAAATGCCGCCCAACCGCTCGGAAAGACTGTCAAACAAAGCCCAGAGGCCCTTCTCAAAAATCGCTCTGCGTCCAAATGAAAACGCGCCGGCGGGCGAAAACTCGCTGGCCGGCGTGCATCCTCAGACGCATGGCCCCCTCCCGGAAGCCGCCGTCTCCATAAGCGCATGGGGCAGGGCGGTCAAGCACCGTGGGTACGACGGGGTTTGTCACGGGCAACAGGTCGCTATTCAGGCTTGTGATATTATGTTACTTCTTTACGGTTACATGTTGAAATCAGTAAAACATAACCAACAGTTCCATCCGCATTCCGGTTGGCCATTCCGGTGGGCGCGCCGCATCCTGGGGCCGCAGCTTCCAGCCGCTTTGCAGGCCGAACTCACCCGCGATCTGGGCAATTATTTCTGGTCGTTTGCGTTTGCCGGGCCGGTGGCCGCCGTACTGGCCATTGCCGCCGCACTGGCGGTGAAAAGCCTGCCGGCCCTGTTCTTTTCCGGGTTGGCCCTGGCCGGCTTTGCCTTTGTGATCTTTGCTTGCCATGCCGTGCGCACGCCTGATCCCGAGGTTGACCTGGAGGAGGTGGAGGCCCGCTATCTCTTGGGTACCATCATCGTTGCTGTCGGGCTGGGTGGCATCGTTGCTTCCGTTCTTGGGCAGAATTCGCCGTTCTTTGCGCAGGCGTTGGCCGTTATGGTCGCGTTGGCAACACTTGGGGCCGCCAACGGAGCCGGGCCGGGACGTCCGCTAATTGCGCTGGTGCAGTTCCCGGCCATCAGTCTGCCCATTGGCATTGCGCTCATCCGTTGCTGGCCGGCGCCCTGGGGTGTCGGCGCCGGCGCCGGGGTGCTGGTGTTCGGGCTATTGTGCGTTTCGATGGCCCGCAGCGGCTATGCCGCCCACACCGAACTGCTGCTGGCACGCGAAGCGCAGGCGGCGGAGCGGCAACGGCTGGACACCGCCGTCCAGACACTCAGCCAGGCCATCACCATCCTGGATGCCGCCACGCGGGTGGTGGCGATGAACAGCAGCGCGATGGCGCTGCTGGGGGTGAAGCCGCTCGATCCGGCTAATCCCCCCACGTTCGCCGAATTGCTGGCCGATGCGCCCAACCTGCAGACCGCGGCCACCAACCGCGCCGAATTCCTCGGCCATGCCACAATGCTGGTGAACATGCGCCAGCCGTTCAATGCCGCCCTGCACCTGAACGACAATCGCGTGGTCGATCTGGAATGCCAGCCGGTTCCTGGCGGGGGCTGGGTAACGGTGATGCGCGACAGCACCGGCGAGTACAATGCCATTGCCGAACTGAACCGCGAGATCCGTCGCTGCCCTGTTACCGGCCTGCCCAACCGCCGCGCCTTCATGGAAGAACTGGATCAGCGCCTGCTTAAAGGCAGCAACTTTGCCTTGATGATCGTCGATCTGGATGGCTTCAAGCAGGTCAACGACCGTTATGGCCATGCCATGGGCGACCGCGTTATCACACGGGTCGGGTTCCGGTTGCGCACAGCTGATCCCGGCCTGTTTGCCAGCCGCATGGGCGGCGATGAGTTCGCAATCCTGGCCGAATCTGATGATGTCGAAGGCGCACTGGCGTTGGCCCGCGTGCTGATCGATGCGGTGGATCAGCCAGCACGGTTCGGTGATGCCGAAATTCAGGTGGGGGCCGCCGTTGGCGTGGCGATGAGCCCCGACAACGGACAAATAGGCGAAGACCTGCTGCGCGCAGCCGATCTGGCGCTGCTGTCGGCCAAGGGTCATCCCGGCAGCCACATCTGCCTGTTCACGCCGGATTTGAAGCTGCTGTCGGCGCGCAACGCCGGGGTGGAATCGCGCGTGCGATCGGCACTGCGTGCTGGCAATATCGATGTTGCCTATCAACCGCTGGTCGATCTTGAAACCGGCACGGTGGTGGCGCTGGAAGCGCTGGCGCGCTGGCAGCCCGATGGCGGTGAGCCGGTGGCGCCCGCCGAAATGGCCCGCATTGCCGAAGCGCGCGGCCTGATTGGCACGCTGCGCCGCCTGGTGCTGGAGCAGGCAGCCGCCGTGGTGGCCGGACTGCCGGGACCGATGAACCTGTGGATCAATGCGTCCGTGCATGATCTGCGCCAGCCCGGCATGGTGGATGAAGTGCTGGCGGAACTGCAGGTTGTTGGCCTGCCGCCACATCGCCTGGCGCTGGAAGTCACCGAAACCGCGCTGATGACCGATGAAGACGCCTGCCGCAGCAATATCGAACGGTTGATCAAACTGGGCGTGGGCGTAGCCATGGACGATTTCGGTGCCGGTTTTTCCTCGCTCGACCGCCTGCGCCGGTTGCCGATCAACGCGCTGAAAATCTCTGGATCGCTGCTTTCGGGTGCGCCAGGCCAGGCCATGGCCGCCGATATCTTCCGTGTCGCTGCAAGCCTCGGCCATTCGATGGACCTGATGCTGGTTGCCGAAGGGGTGGAAAGCCGCGAGGAGCTGGAGCTGGCCCGTGCCGCCGGCATTCACCGCGTGCAGGGCTTTGCGCTGTCCCCACCGGTGCCGGCCAGCCAGATTCCGGAAGCCATCGCGAGCGCTGAAGCGGCAGCCAACACCGGGTTGCAGTTGCGCGCAGCGAGCTGAATCAGTCCTCGGCGCCGGCCAGCGCGCGGGCGAACTCGCCGGCATCGAAGGGTTGCAGATCGTCCATCCCTTCACCAACCCCGATCGCGTGGATCGGCAGACGGTATTTCTCCGCCGCGGCCACCAGCATGCCGCCACGGGCTGACCCATCCAGCTTGGTCATCACCACGCCGGTGACGCCCGCCACCTGACTGAACACCTCGATCTGGCTGAGTGCATTCTGGCCGGTGGTGGCATCCAGCACCAACAGCACATCGTGCGGCGCCGAAGGATCGAGCTTGCCAATCACCCGCTTCATCTTGGCCAGCTCGTCCATCAGGCCAGCCTTGTTCTGCAGCCGGCCGGCGGTATCGATGATCAGCACATCGATGCCTTCGTCCATGGCGCGCTTGACGGCATCAAACGCCAGGCCGGCCGCATCGCCGCCCTGTTCGCCGGAAATGATCGGCACGCCCACCCGGTCGGCCCAGACCTTCAATTGGGCGATGGCGGCTGCGCGGAAGGTGTCGCCGGCGGCCAGCATCACTGATTTGCCATCGGCCTTGAACAGGCGGGCCAGCTTGGCAATCGTCGTCGTCTTGCCGCTGCCATTGACGCCCACCACCAGCACCACCTGTGGCCGGCGCGTGATGGCCAGCGGAAGGGCGACCGGCACCAGCACCTTCTCCACTTCCTCGGCCACCACCGTGCGGATGCCGGCTTCATCAATGCCCTTGGCAAACTTCTGATCCGCAAGGCGTTCGCGGATGCGGCCCGCAACGGCCGGCCCAAGATCGGCAGCAATAAGCGCTTCCTCGATCTCGTCGAGCCGCTCGTCATCCAGTGGCAACGTGCCGGTGGCGAGGACGGTGATATTGTCTGCCAGGCGCTTGGTCGATTTCGCCAGGCCTTGCGTCAGCTTTCCCAGCCAGCTCATGCGAAACGCTCCAGATCAACATCGCCGGTGTAGGCGATCACCGCTGCCCCAGCGAGCAGCAGATGGCCATCGTCGCGCCGCGTCACGGTCAGATCACCGCCGGGCAGGGAGACGCGCACCTGGGCATCCACCAGCCCGCGCCGCTGCGCCGCCGCCACGGCCGCCACCGCGCCGGTGCCACACGCCAGGGTCGCGCCGGCACCACGTTCCCACACGCGCAGGATCATGTGATCACGGGCTGTAACCTGCGCGATGCCGACATTCACCCGTTCGGGGAATACCGGATCATGTTCGATGGTGGGGCCGATCTGTTCCAGCGCCACGGCCGCCGCATCGGGCACAAAGAACACCACGTGGGGATTGCCCACCGACAGCGCCACCGGATGGTCCAGATCTTCCCAGGCCAGCGGCAGGTTGCCAGTGTCCATCGGGTAAGCCAGCGGCACTGCATCCCAGTCCCAGCGCGGCATACCCATATCCACCTCGGCACCGCCCGCACGCGCGTTGCTGTCCAGCAGGCCGCCCGCGGTTTCAAGGCGGTGCTGCCCGCCCAGCAAGGTCGCCGCCGCCCGGCTGCCGTTGCCGCAAGCGGCCACTTCGCCGCCATCGCTGTTCCAGAAGCGCAGCCGCACATCGGCGCTTGCGCTGGGTTCAATCAGGATCAACTGATCGAAACCGATGCCGGTGTGGCGGTTGGCCAGCGCCCGCACCTGCGCAGTGCTCAGCACAATCGGCTGTGCGCGTGCATCAAGCACAAGGAAATCATTCCCCAGCCCGTGCATCTTGATGAAGTGCGTCATGCACCCGGCGTTAGCCGTTCAGGGCGGCATCCGGCAAGTCATACTCACCGCGGATGACGGTGCGAGCCTTGCCGGAAAGGATGACGGCATCGCCCTCCACCCGACATCCAAGCCGCCCGCCGCGCACACTGGCCTGCACCGCGCTGAACTGCGGCCGGCCAAAACAGGCAGCCCACAGCGGCGCGATCACGGCATGGGCGCTGCCGGTTGCCGGGTCTTCATCCACGCCGCACGCCGGCACGAACACGCGGGAAAGCACGTCGGAATCTTCCCCTGGCGCGGTGGCAATCAGCATCAGGTCAACGCCTGGCGCCAGCGCCAAAATCGCTGCAAAATCAGGCTGCAAGCTGCGGACTTCATCCGGCGAATCGAACACCGCCACCAGATAATCGTGGCCACGTGCCCACACCCCCACCGGCAGGGTGCCGAGCGCGGCGGAGACGGCGGCTTCTTCCGCCTGCGTCACCGGACGGTTAGCGGGCAAGGCCGGCAGGCGCATCGCCAAGCCATCGCCATCGCGGGCCACGGTCAACAGGCCAGCCTGGCGGGTAAGGAATCGCGCCAACGGCAGATCAGGCAGCGCGTCAAGCACGACATGACCGCTGGCCAGCGTGGCGTGGCCACACAGCGCGACCTCCAACTTGGGCGTAAACCAGCGCAGTTCAAAATCGGCCTCGGCGCCGTCGTGCGCCACAAGGAATGCGGTTTCAGACAGATTGTTGTCGGCCGCGATGCCTTGCAGCACGCTATCCGGCAGCCAACGCTCAAGAAACATCACCGCCGCAGGATTACCGGTGAAGGCACCATCAGCAAAGGCATCAACTTGCGTGAACGGCAGGCGCATCAGGGATAGACCAGCCCGAAGTGCCAGCCATCAGCCTTACGCCAGAACACCTCGCGTTCGTGCCAGCGGCCATCGCGCGCCTGCCAAAATTCAATGCGTTCCGGCACCACGCGCCACCCGCTCCAGCGGGGCGGCCGTGGCACGTCGGCCGGGAAGCGCGCGGCCATTTCGGTGAGGCGGGCTTCGAAGGTGGCGCGGTCGGGCAGGGGCTGGCTCTGCAGGCTGGCCCAGGCACCCAACTGCGATTCCCGCGGCCGAGTGGCGAAATAGGCGTCGGCCTCCGTATCGCTCACCAGTTCGGCGCGGCCGCCGATGCGCACCTGGCGCTGCAGTGATTTCCAGTGGAAATTCAGATGCGTCTGCGGGTTGGCTGCCAGTTCGCTGCCCTTCTGGCTGTCGAGATTGGTGTAGAACACGAACCCGCGTTCATCCCACGCCTTCAGTAGCACGACGCGCAAAGATGGCGCTGCATCCGGCGTTGCCGTGGCCACAGCCATCGCATTGGGATCATTAAGTTCTGCCGCTTCGGCGGCGGCCAGCCATTCGCCGAAGCGGGCAAACGGGGCAGGGTGGGGCAACAGGCTCATGCCGGGTGGTTAGCCGCCCCGTTGCGCCCTGTCACCTGTGGTTATGCCGCGCACTTGATGCAGCGCGTAGCCGTGGGCAGAGCGGCCAGGCGGGCAGGGGCGATATCGCCGCCGCACACGTCGCATTCGCCATACTGGCCGGTCTCGATCCGAGCCAGCGCGGCCAAAATCTGTTCGGCCTCGTGGATGTGCTGCACTTCCATGCCTTCGTTGGTCGCCAGCTCCTCCAGATCATTGGCCTGATCGGAGAACTTGGCTGAAAGCGGCTGGATGGTGGCCTGTTCCAGACGGGCGATTTCGGCCTGAACCTCGGTCAGTCGCGCGCGCAGTTCGCCAGCGATCTCGTTGACATTCATGCCTTTTCTCCTTCCAGAATGGCCGCAATCTGGTCCAGCAGCGCCAGTCGTTCCTTCTTCAGGCCTTCGGCATGGGCATCGTCCATCGCCGGGGTCACACCCGTCTCGCTGCGGCGGATTTCATCATCCAGTACGGCATAGCGATCGGCCAGCGTGCGGAAATGCCGATCCGTCTCCTTCAGGTGCCGCAACTGATCAACGGCGGCGGGGAAGATGTCGTGAAGATCCTGCGGCAGATGGCTCATGTGATGCTCCCAAGGGGTGTGTCTTGCAACCAATGTGGGCTGCCTTGGTTCCGCTTCCCATCGTGGCGATTGCGTATCTGCTGCCGGAAAGTGCCGGGCCGCTGCCATATCGTGCCGGCGCGCTGCCGGCCTGTGCCGGGCCGCTGGCGGCACGCTCCACATTGCAGTTCCGTAATAATCCCGCTATCGCCAGCGCACCCCATCCCGCTCGGAGCCTGCGCATGATCCGCCCCGCCGCCGCCCTGATCCTGTGACCTGACCCCCTGATTTTCCTCCACGATCGATTAGAGTCCGGCCCTTGGAGAGGACGGACGATGAAGCGAACGAGGTTCACCGAAGAGCAGATCATCGGGATTTTGAAGGAGGCCGAGGCGGGCGCGAAGACG
>Ga0214921_10002541_pt1 | contig 29500 bp, 47 predicted proteins | sample LL1505_MetaG_FD_177992 | JGI IMG/M metagenome (GOLD analysis project Ga0214921, IMG submission 177992) | Freshwater microbial communities from Lake Lanier, Atlanta, Georgia, United States - LL-1505 | ecosystem: Environmental > Aquatic > Freshwater > Lake | place: USA: Georgia | collected...
CTTGCATTTGAGCGTTTGAAATAACTTTTGCTCTTTCAAGTTCAATCAAAGCATCACTAGTTCTAGTGTGTTCAACCCTTATGCCCTCCATTTTGCCTGCCCGATAATCTTTACTCCAAATGTTGACGGCATTCAACCTGAAGCATTGACAAGTTTGATTTACACAATTACTGCAGCTCATCACATTTTCCCTTCACAAACAGTCGTAGAGTGACTACCAGATAGATCCTGATACTCGATTTGATAACAGTTGCGACTTTGCCACCATAAAGCCACAACCCCGATGAAAATAAAAAATAGAGCAACAAATAACATTCTAAGTTCTTTACTCATTTTTCATTCCCTCAATTTGTCTGATTAGCTCGTCCCTACCAATTTGAATAAGTTGAACATCATTCATCCAAATAAAAGGATTTCGCTTTAACAATTCAATTATGCGTTTCTGTTCAGTTTTAACACCTGCAACATAAGCCTGTTCAATCGATAACTGTATAGATGCATAAGTTGTAGTCACCTCATCGTCATTTTTCCACTCACTCATCTGTTTGTCCTTCTTTAATAAGTTTTAGCAAATCTTCGACAGGCACAACAACTAGCCCACCGAAAATGTATTTGTCCAGCAACTCGAGCATGCGTTCACGCACTCGCTGTTCGCCTTGTTTACGATAATATTCACGAACCCCTTCAGCACTCATTACAACCCCCAAACAATCTTGCCCAACATACCTACAACGAACATGAAAAGGTAACTGCCTGCAATCACACTGAAACACCACATCATTGTTTTCAATTCATCACTTCCAATCCTTGAAGAACATGCGACACTGCTCTGTTGCGTGTAATAAACACTGATTGAGCGTAAGCAGTGATTGCACAATCCCAAATCTCAAATAAGTCACTGTGATTCAGAAAATCTTTACCCACTGCCAACCATGCTTTATAGGTGTTGATTGCATCAAGGAATAGTTCTTCAGGTGTCCTCATCATGCACCTACAACTTCTACTAGATCTGAAGTTGCAATTAGGAAGTTTGCTTTGTCCAATGAGATTCTGACCCAACGCATAGCTGAATTGTGCCATTCAAAAGCAATCTGAGTTCCTGCCTTGTTTGTTGCAAATTTGATACTTGTCATTTGTTTGTCCTTTGTCCGTTTCTCAACCGCTTTGGCTGATAGAACAATCATTGCAGTAAAGACATGAAATAAGCAACATTTGAGCCTATGTTTTTGATTACATTTATGTAACAGAATTACAGGTAATTTGTGATAGTTACCGCTACACCTGACTGTCCGACAGCATACTTCTTAGAGACATCAAGCCTCACAACTTGACTGTCATCCTTCCAAATACCCCCAAAAGTGCAGGAATCAAGCAAACTGCGTGCAAGTTTATCGACATCAGGTGGAACAGTAGGCAAAGATCTAGTCACAGACTTCTTGCGTGTCAAATAAAACACTGCCTCAACCTTCACAGCCCCCACAAACATAGAATCATCCCCAGAATCAGTCATAGCCTGTTTTACAGCATTACTGACAGCCTTCCTCCAAGCAGGCAACTTAGGTGAACTTTCAACAATCATAGGTATCTTCGCACCTGCAGCTGTTGTTCTCTGACCGACATACTTCTTTGACCCTTGAGGTGCAGGATCAACCCCAAACACAGTAAAACTAAAACTATCCCTTGCCATACCAGTTCACCAAAATAACTAGATAACAGAAAACCCCCACCAACCCATTTAGAGCTGATAGAGGTTGAACTGTAAACAAAGAGTCAGTTAACAGCAAAGTCCCAAACAGAAACCCTGTCAACCAAGTTCGCATTTAGAAAGGTGCAGAAACTTCAACAGGCTTAGGTGCATCGATTTGAGCATTATTGATGTCAAGTTTCACTTTACGTGCAGCCTGACCATTACGATCTTCATAATCTTCAATCTTTGTTGACAGTTGCCCAAACACAGTCACCTCAGCACCCTCAGCAACACCATGAGCGACAGCAAACCAAACAGTATAACTACGAGTGTAATCTTCACCAGTAGCAGACTTATAGGATTCAACAAGATTCAAACCCTGATTGCTTGCCCCAAAAACTTTTGATACTTTACCTGAAACTTTTACAACAGCCATAACTTTTTCCTTTTCCTAATAAATAAATGTTTTAACGAATCATAATGAGCATACAATCAACCTGCGACAATATGCGACGGGTTTACACAATCCCGATGCCCACAAACACGCTCCCCAACCAAAACAAGCCTCCCAAACTCGTCAACAGGATTCAAAAACTGATCTACAGCCCCAACATGCGGACTACACCGCAACTTGCCATACTGAATCGTTGTAGCAGGCTTCACACGACAACTAACACACAACAAATCCTTACGATTACGTTTCTCAGCGTTCACAGCCCACCTAAAACCACACTTACAACACTCAACCTGATTATCCTGCAAACCCAATCTCCTTAACCCTAGAGAACTCACCAACAAAGTTTGCTTCAAACCAACCCGTAGCACCATGCCTATTCTTTACAACATCCAAAACAATTAAACTCTTCTGCCCAAAACTCAACCTATCAGCATTCCTACCCTTACCAATAGCAATATCTTTCAACACATCAGCATCAGACTGCTTCCTAGACAACATAACAATCACATCCGCATCCTGTTCAATCTGACCAGAATCACGCAAATCAGAAGCATTAGGACGTTCATCAGGTTTACCCTGATCTACACGCCTATTCAACTGAGCCAACGCAACAACAGGAACACCAAACTCCTTAGCAAGATTCTTCAAATCAATGCTAATCTGCGAAATCTGTTCATACTTCGGTGCCTTCGGATTGTTTGCTGCAATGAGTTGCAGATAGTCAACAAAAATGGCTTTCACAGGTCGCTTCAACATCACAGCATTCACGTAAGCTCTAATCTGTGCCACAGTTTGACCGCCACGATCACTGATAATCAACTTATTTTCGACAGTGCGAATCAAATCCTGTATCTTCCGTCTATCAGCATCAAGTAAATCACCTCGCTCAATTTTGCTTAAAGTAATCTGCAGTTCCCCTGCCACAACACGATTCAACAGGCTAGCCTTATCCATTTCCAAACTAAAAAACAGCACATCCTCACGCCGAGCAATCTCCCAAGCCAACTGCAAACCAACCACAGTCTTACCAACCCCAGGTCTAGCCCCAAACACATACAAACCCGACTGCTTCAACCCCACAATCAAACTATTTAAACCTTCAAAACAAGTAGGCAACAAACGTTTCGGATTCAAAATGTCATTCAACATCATCTGCAAATCCCAACGCAAATCAGGCAACTCCAATGCTTCAGCAACACGCAACTTATCTAACTTAGCCCGAACAGCATCAATTCTCGCCTGCACACCCCCAGAAACATCAGTCTGCAAATCTGAAGCCAACAACCTCAACTGCCGGTCAACACTCGCCTCAACAACCTTCGACACATAATAATGCAAATTAGCGGGATAAACAGCCAACATCACAGCATCACAAACACGCTGCCTAACAGTCTGATCCTTCAACTCTGCACACACAGTAAACACATCAAAAAAGGCTTTAGCATCAAACTGTTTAGACATCACATCAAAAGCCTGAACAAACCAAGGCGAATCAAAATCTTCACCCGAAATAGCAAGATCACCGAAACCCCTACCCTGATTCGACAACAAACTCCCAATCACAAGCTCTTCAAAATCAATCATCACTCAGCATCCCTCTCAGCATTGTTCAAAAATGTCCACCAACGCTCAAGCCTGACCTTCTCGGTATAAGCAGAACTACACTCAAAAGACTGTTCAAACTGTTTCAACAACACCTGCACCTGCAACGGAGCAAACCCAGAAACATCACAAGACTTCCAAAACAGAGGCGTAAAATCTGTTGACTCAAACTTATTTATTTCTTGCTTATCTAATTTATTTAATTGTTTATATAATAGGCGGAAGTTTTTGTCGTTTTCACCGGAAGTTTTTGCAGATATAGCGGAAGTTTTTGTCGTTTCAATACAAGAAATCCAATACAAATTCGCTTTCTGAGAAAGATTACTGCCCTTCACCCAACGCAACTCACCCAACGTTTCAAGTCGCCTAATACTATTCCTGATAGATCTATTATCAACACCGCAAACCTTAGCCAAATAATCTTGACTAGGCCAAGCCCCCACCCCAACCTTATATCTGCGAGCAATAGCCAACAACACTAATTTGTCTGTTTTACTTGCTTGAGAGTTATCCCAAACTAAATCCATCTCTCTATAACCCATTATTTTGTCCTTGCTCTCTTGTCTTGTTGCCTTATTTCGCTGCTCATCAAAATTAAGTCCAAATCTGAAACTGTTTTCTTTGCAGGTTTAATAACATGATTTCTGTTGACACAATCTTTGAACCCGCATAAACGTTCTCCAGGCATGTAGAGGTCGCCTATAGCGTTGATTGGTCGCCACAGCTCATCAACTTCACCTGTGTAGGGTATGCACTCTATTTTGCCTAAAATTGGATGATTGACTATGAGTCGCAGTTTTGGTGTTGCCCTGCAGTCTGCACAGTGATCCCATTGTGGTCTGTGCCTTGACTTGTTTTTAGCCCAAGTGCTGTAAGGGATAATTTGGCCGCATTGTAAACAGAACATGTCACCTTCGTTGAAGATGCTTGTGCTGTTGTCTAACCTAGTTGTCCGCATGTCAAGTATCTAAGCACATAAAGTGCTGAAACACCTAATCTTCGCTGAAAGATGTCAAAAAATGTAGGCGTGTCGTCTGTTCAGCTAGTCTGGCAAGGGTTTTAGCCCGAAGTATAGGGTCTTGAGTGAGAGTGACGACTAGTTCGCCTAACTCGTTGCAGTGTGCTTGTAGCACGCTAATTGCTTGTTTGAGTTCTAACGATTCCATCAGCCTTACCTTTGATCGCTTCAAGAATACTAGATGGTGCTTTACCTTGTTTCGCCTCATTGTAGAGTGAGCGTAACCCTTCAATGTCGTTAATGTTTGACAATGCTACATTCCAGTTACGATCTACGGGTTCAGTTGAAAGTCTTGCTACTTTGCCCATTTCTTGTGCTGAAGGTCTTTTACCTTTAGGACTAAACTCGTGTCCAAGCAAAGATAGGCAGCGTGCTGTTGCACTTGTTGAACAGTTTTCAACAAAAGATGTTTTGTTTACCGGTGATGAACCTAAACGTTCTTCCGCATAATCGACTGCCATAGGGTTGACATCATCTCTTTTTGCATAGCATTCGGCTTTAAAAACTACTTGTTCAGGTGTAAATGATACGAGTTCTGTATGTAGCCTGCCATTCGGGTATTTCAACCAGAACAGGTCTATGCGTTCTTGTGCAGTCTGATATTCGCTGAGGTTAAAGTGTGCCATTATTTCGCTTTCTTGATTGTTAGATATGGTGCATTACCTGATCGTTGAGATAAAGTGACAACAACTTCACCATCAATGCAACCATTCTTAGCCCCGTTTAATGCTTGAATTACTCTTGATTTCATTTCTCGTAAATGTGTTTCAGCTGTATCTAAATCTGTTTGAGCGTTCATCAATTCTATTCCGAGTGTCCCTAATTCTTCGTCACGAGTTTCAACGTTAGGTGAGAGTTTGCGTGTCGTTTCATAGGTGCTTTCACTGCCATCCCATTCAGGTTGCAGGTTATCTAAAACATGTTGCCTAAACTTTTTGACTTGCTGCAGTATCGCTTCCCATTCGAAGTCATCCCAGATAACCTCGTATTCTTTATATCTGCCTGCATTAACTACAGCAAACACAGCTTTCTTCAAACCAAAAACAAACATATACCAAAACACTTGAGCCTTATAGTGTTCAGGCACGTCATCCCAAAATGTTGCAGTGTGCTTAATTTCTAGAATGTAGCCTTGCCCTGTCGCATCTATACAAACCGCATCAGGGTTAGCGTGCATCCATGACGCTGAAGGTGCAGCATAAGTGCCAACCTCTTCAACAACATGATCAACATGATTCTCTGTATAAAGTTGACGGATAGCAGGTTCAACGAGTTGACCTAAACGCATAGCAGTATTACCTACAACATCTCGTTCAATGCGACCTGTCTTTTCAGCCCACAAGGTCACTGCAGAAGTAAAAGGCGACAACCCAAGAATTGCACCAACCTCACTACCGGAAATGACACCTGGACGATTACGCAACTCATGCCACTCAGGACTGTTGTTTTCAAAGTTACCTAAATGTAATGCTTTATTTAGGATTTCCTGTATTTTGGTATTTCTCATAACTAAACTCTAAACATGACCGCAGACAAACTTGCTTTAAATCGGATTACCTTAGATTTGCATGAAGCAATCATTGACAATGGTGGTGTCGAATGTGAGCAAGTGCCACACGTTTTCTTTCCCGAAGATCTTGCAACACCAGGTCAATCACATATGCGAATAATGGCGACAGATACAGCGAGAGAAATCTGTTTACGATGCCCTGTAATAGCTCAATGCTTGAAGGTAGGAATGTTTGAAGAGTTCGGTATATGGGGTGGCACTACACCGGAACAGCGTAAACAAATACGTAAAACAAGCAGATACTAGTCATCCCTGTTTCTGATAGGGAAAGTTACAGCCCAAATGATTATGCTTGCAATAATGCAATACCCGATAACAGTTTTAGCACTGCCCTCTAACACAATCCACGCCACAAGCATTCCTAAGAGTGTCCACAACTGTCCAATAATGTCTTTCAAAAAGTTCATTAGTTCATCTTTCTTTGTTTAGGTGACCCGTTTGCAAGGCTGGCAGTAGCAGCAGTCATAGCGGTTTGTGTTGATAACTGTGCAATCTGTGTAACGATTACCGCAGAAACTAGGGTTTGTTTGGCTTTTTTACGCACTTCAGGTGACATGTCTGCACCAACATTTCCAACAAAATTGAGTGCATCAGTCAAAGCCACAATAGATGAACCTAAAACAGGGATAGCAGCAATGTTTGCAGGAACTTGAATGTCATCTTGTTCAGCTTGATTCATCAGATCATCTAGTAACGCTTGATGCTGTTCATCAGGGGTCAACACAACATCAGGTATAACAGGCTTAGAAGGCTCTACAACAGGTTTGACAGTCGGTTGCAGGTCAGGTATCGGTTCAGGGTCTATGACAGGCTCTACAGGCGGTTTAGGGACTATTACAGGCGGTTCAGGGTCAATTACAGGCAATTCAGGTTCTATAGGCGGTTTAGGCGGTTCAGTAGGGTAAATCACCGGTATAGAAGGCTGAGGGTCAGGAACAACAGGATCAACACAATCTTCAAACTCAAAGTCACAAACATTGTCCTCAATCCAACAATCATCAACCCGAATGTCACAAACATCAGTGACAGGCAAATCAACAATATTGGTGTCTTCAGCCCCTGCAACAGTCAAAGGCCACAAAGCAAAGATAAGGCTAAAGAAAATAGATGCAAGAAATCTTATACGCATTTATTTTGTGTCAGGCTCAGGCTTCACATTCTTCAACTGAACACTCTGCTGAAAAGCAGCGTTAATCTCATTTTGAGTCAACTTACCATCTTCAAGGAAAGCCAAAGATAAACGTTCAATCACTTTAGCGACAGCAAGAATACCGCCAACAGCAGCAGCAGTAGCAGGAGCGACACCACCCAAACTTCCTGCACCAATAACACCCAACGCTGAAGCCACAAAAGTTGCGAGAACACGCAACAAAACATTACCGACAGATTTCATAACTACCCCTTATTTGCGAGAATATGTTTCAACGGGTCAACAAGATCTTCATAAGCAGACAAATGAATTTTAGGGTTACTCCACGCTTTATTTGCCTTGCCGATAGACAAATGTAGGTGAGCTCCGGTTGATGCAGATCCGCTTGGTGTGTTCTTTCCTCCACCAACTTTGCCGATAATGTCGCCTGCCTTAACTTTGTCATCCTTCTTGAGAGGTGACTGTTCAGCGAGGTGAGCGTAAAGCACAAAGTGTCCATCTTTAGCAGAGTGAACGATAATCCAACCTAAAACATCAGTCCATTCGTTGATAAAAATTGTGCCATCAGTGATTGCAGGGATAGGTGTTTTTTCTGCAGGATGCCAATCTTGACCTCTATGTGGCCGACCATTACGATATGGTGCTAGATTGCCAAACTCGTCGCCTCGTAGTTTAGGGTTGAAAGGTTCAATGTATGTTGTCATACACCAATTTTATCAAACCCTTTATTACGCTAAATCTGCTATCTGAGATTTCACTGCAACGATAGCAGTCTTGATGATCTCAATGTTTGCTGTCAGTCGTTCAACTTCTTCAGTGTTGCCTAATGCTGTTGCAACAGTTTTGGCTTCTTCGTTATGCCAACCTTCAACATTCAACTGCTCTAAACGAGTGTTTAGGGTTTGTAGCTTGTATTCATTAGATACATCAAAATCAGACATTATGCTGCTCCTAGTGTTGTTATTGTTCCTGAACTTCCACGATACTTCAACGCACCTGCATCCACATACAAGATACCGCCACCAGTCGGGTTAGATGTAGGAATAGTTGATGCGTTAGCAATACCAATAACTACAGTCCCACCACCTAAAGAAGCAGTTGCAGAACCTAATTGAATGTTGCGACCACCTGACAACGAAATTGCTGTTAGGCCGTCAGTATAAGAAATAGAAGAAGTTCTAATCTGTCCAGTAGGACCTATCACTGTTAATGCTGTTCCACCGCTGTTCTGCCATTCCTGCAAGTTAGCAGACTGAGATGCAGCACCTTTGACTGTCATTGGAACTGTTGTGGCGTTTCCCGCAGTAACAGAAATATTAAATGAACTTGAAATAGTAGGAACAATAAAGTTACCTGACGAGTTTATTCTCGAAAGAATGACACCGCTAGAGTTATTCCATTCCTGTAAATTACCTGTCTGTGCAGTTCCACCTGCTCTAACAGAAATACCTACACCTGAAACTGAAGGCATAACAGATAGCACACCATTGCTTGCACCACCACCAATGTTTGCTGCTGAACTACTTAAGTTTTGTGTTGTCAACAAACCACTATCAGTCATAGATGCTACTGTGACTGTCCCTGATGCTGTTGACTGCCATTCCTGCAAATTTGCTGTCTGAGTTGCAGTTCCCCTGATAACTAAAGGTTTTACGCTTGCACCTTCAGAGTTAATAATATGTCCACCGACAGTGAAAGTGTTTGCTGCACCTAGAGATGCTTTACCTGCAAGGCTTGTTGTCAAACCTGAAACTTGTGCTTGTGTGACTGTGCCTGAAATGTTTGTGACTGTGCCTGAAGTAAAATCACTGACCTGACTTGTAGTGATGCTCAGTAGAGTTTGATCTATACCTACGATTGCTGAACTTGATGTGCCTGAGTTTGTTATCGGTGATATTACAGATACGACACCTGAAGCACCTGAAGCACCTGTAGCCCCTGTAGCCCCTGTAGCCCCTGTTGCACCTGTAGCGCCTGTCGCACCTTGTATCCCTGCAGTGCTTGTAGAAACATCGACATTTGTTTCTGTTACAGCAACAGCAACATCCTGCTCAGTGACAGTAACATTCGTGTTTGATTCGACAACTGTGACAACAACATCGCTCATCTAGTCACGTTTCCTGTAACAGTGAAACCGCCTTCAAGTAAACGAGTGACAACACTTGACCCTGAAATAATCTCTAAATCGTATGCATAACTACCTGCAGGGATAGCGGAAGATTGTGCTGAAGTGATAGCAACAGCAATAGTGCCTGCAGTGCCACCCAAAGTAATACCTGTTCCAGAAGTCAAAGAAATTAGATACGCTGTAGAGTCGGCTGCTTCACGAACCTGCATACGAGAACTATAGCCAGTCAAATTCAATGCTGTGCCACCCTGAGTGATAGTAAAAGTTCTATCCCAATCTGCACCTTGATACGCTGTAATGTTGTATGTTCCAGGGTTAATCATTGACCTAATCCTTTACTAATCCAAAAAACTATAAGCGAAGTCAATACAGCTGTAATAACGCTAGGAATCCAAGCGTTCCTGTTCATGTTCTTTTCAAGGTCACGAATACGATTCTCATGATCACGACTAGCCTCAAGTATTTGAATACTGTTTGCTTTCAATATTTCTATGTCACGAACAATCTGCAACAACAAAGCCTGATTAGTAGGTTTCTGGTCAGTCATCCGCAGTCATCTTTTCGCCACATAAACCACAATATAAATCAATATCAAGTGCAGTGAACTCAATACTTTTATTTTGGCAATCAACAGTTTTACAAGTCAACATTTATTATCCTGCAGCCGTTCCAGAAGTCATTTGAACAGCAAAACCATAAACAGTAAAAGAAGCGGCAGATGAAGCGTTACCGTTATTTCTTAAACCGACAGTCAAAGTTGCGGTGCTTACAGCCGAAACATAGGCAGTAATGTAAGGGTCAGAGCAAGAAACTGTTGCAATAGGTGCAACTTGAAAACGTGAAGCAGGCAAAGTTATAGCCACAGTTGTTTGAGTATTTACAGCGATAGCACCACTTGAATAGGAAGCAGTAACTGCAGCAGTGTTTAAAGGTAAATCTTGAAACGAATTGTTTAGATCTGAAGCGGTAAGAACATCACCGATAGTCCAAGTCTTATATCCAGCCATAATAACCTATTCTACTAGCCGACAATGGAGGTGTCTAAAATTGCTAAAACGCTACTATCCAAGCGTATAGCAAGTCGCTCCAAACTAGATAAACGCAAAGTAACATGCGATCTCTCAACATCAGCGTTATGGTCAACACCTAAAACTTGATAATACTTAGATATCACAGTTCCCGTCGCTGAGGGTTGAAAACAGACTCTAACAACATCACGAATTTCAATAGCCAAAACTTGATTCTGTTGAGCATCAGTCAAAGATTCCAAAGCCACAGTTATTTCCTGAGCTCGATACTCGGGTAAACGATACTCTGCAAGATAACTAGAAGCCAAAGTAGTAGGTCGAGTTAAAGAAGTAGTCAAATTATCTGTTTGACTATAAGACTTGTTTCCGTAACGATCTGCAAGAGTTGTATCTGTTGCTGTTGCAGTAGCGTTCACACCGGCGACTTGAATGTTGTTATACATCTGTTCAGAGCCATACACAACCTGCAAATCAGTGAAAGGAAGCCCTGTGCCATTACCATAAGCAGTTCCCTGACTGTTTACATCAGCGAAAGTCAAAATTGTTCGTGCAGTAGCAGTAGAAGCAGTTGAAATGACCATACCTGAACCTGTTGCTAAAGGTGTCCCCAACCATGCAACATCGTATCTAGTCGTTGAAGTATTCGAGTAAGGGTTAGATGATCCGTCAAAGTATTGACCTGCTGTAGCCCCAGCAACTTTAGGTTCAACAATAATTCCGTTAGTTAGAAAAGCAACACCTGCTGTTCCTAAAGCCAAACTTTCAAAATAGATACCTGAAGCTGTCCCTGACCATACTGCTGTTGCCTGCACTAATTCCCAACCTGACGAGAAAGAGAAAGTTACTGAAGCAGTTGCGATTGCAGAGTTTCTACTATTGACTATAAGAAGTTTTTGATAAATATCTGTTGCAGCACTAGTTCCAACATTTGCGTAAAAAGATAAAACAGTTGTTCCTGAAGTCAAACCATAAGGGTTATATTTAGCGGAGTTCACTTCATTGAAAATAAATCCTGTGCTTAATGCTGTCCCAACAACTGCAGCGACGTGTGCAGTCCCATTTTCGTAAGGTGCAGAAGCAGAAGTAGTTACAGCTGTCCCATAAGTCCAACCATTAGGATAAGCAGTTCCTGTAGCAGAAGAAGCACTTAAATTGGATGGTGGAGGAGTCCAATTTTGTTTTAAAACATTTGTGAAAGTATAGTCAACAAACGATCTATCTTTGAAACATAAAACAGCGGAAGCATTTGAATAGAAGTCGCCTGGCTCACTTCGAGCAAGATTTTGAAGGTAAGTCAACAAATTGTCGTTGTCATTATTTATGTCATTACCAACTAAAGTAGCTCCACCTGAGTTTATGCCAGCATATTCTGAAGCACCAAAATTGTTGAAACCCAATAATCGAATCATACGATCAGTTGTTGTTTCAACATAGCCTTGAGTTCCAGCAGTTAAAAGTTGATTGCTTACCTTAAAAAATTCGTCTATAGCAGTGACTGTGGCTTGACCATCGAAACCTGATTCGGCAAAACTAAAATCCCATGATTGAACAAAACCAGTAAAAACACGAACATAACCTAATGACGCACTTTTCGCTGATACCTTTATTTTGCCGCCAGGTTGAACTAACGAATAACTGCCTGAACCATACCAAAGAATTGAACTCGTGTTTGTCGGGTCAAAAGTTCTATCGTTATTGTTGAAAGTTATTGACAGTGTCCCTGCACTATAGTCATCTAGGCTTCGACTGATTCCCTTGTTGATTGTCACATTTCTTGCATAAGAACTTATGTCAATGTAACCGCTAGAGCCAAATTGAAGTTCAACAAGATAAGTAGGAACAGTCATTTATCTACGTGCTTGCCCAGTAACGAAATTCGGCAAACTTCCATTAGTTTTAACATATTTACCCAAAGCATCAACAACCGCTTTAGGATCAGCAGAATAATTGTTAATAATAATGTTTTGTTTGCCTTGATTTTTTGCAGCATCAATAGCAGATTGTTTGAATGTTTTACCTGTTGCGGGGTTTATTTCATTTGAAATGTCGCCACCAAAGCCAGTTCCAATCATAGGTAACATTTTGAGATTACTTATTGGCCCAGTCGGAACTACAGGAGGAACATTAGGTATAACACTCTTAGCTTGTATTGCAGTCATAGCTGTAATAAGTGAAGCAATTGTTTTACCTGTTGAAGCCAAAACCATGATTGCTTTCAACGCAAGTAATGCAGGCAACATTTTGACAAGGTTAGAAGCAACATTGCCGAAACCCTTCATAGCATCACCATTACCAAACAAAGCAAAGAAATCTTTCACCTGCCCAAACGCATCCTTTACAGCAGTCTTAATCTCTTTAAACATTTTGCCAGGTTCAGTTTTAGGATTAGATAAGTCATCAAAAAACTTGCCTACAGTTTCAACAATTCCGCCAGGTTTAGTTAACTCAGTTACAGTGTCAGCAAGAATAGGCAAAACGACGTTACCTAACTTTTCTTTCAAAATGTCCATACTGTTATTGAACTTCATAAATGGATCAGCGTTAACTATTGCTGAACCCGAAAATTCTGCAGCCAAATCAGCGAGAGCATCCTTAGAGTTTTTTAGTTCAGGGAACATACCAATCAACGATTTAGTGTTACCTGCATATGCTTTCGCTAACGCATTTGCCACTTTCGTGCTAGATTTCCCTGTGCCTGCCACAACATCTAACTGAATTTTGAGTAGTTTTTGAGCAGCACTAACACTCTTCGTAACGTTACCGAACTTAGCTAAACTCGGTCTAAGGTCATCGTCGAAAATACCTGTTTGTAAAGATAAAGAAGTAATAAACTTGTCATTTTGTATAAGAGATGCTTTGGTTGCCCCAGCATTTTTAGTCAACTGCATGTTCAACAACTTTGTTGACTTAGCATCAGCGGAAGCAGCCTTAGCAGCATCTAAAAGCGTGTCAGCGACCTGTTTCAGCCCTAAACCAATACCAATACCGGCGAGAGTCTTTTTAAGCCCTCCAAAGCCATGCTGTGCCTTTTTGATACCAGAATCATCAAACTTAGAAAGAAGTTTTACAATTACAGACATTAGTCGAGTTTCCTGTTCACCATGCGAGCATACTTATCAATAACTAATTTTATCTTGCTCTCAGCATCATCAAGACTGTCCTCAACAGCAGGATAAACAAAATCATTCGCATACCTACTCTTCAGGTTTGCAATCATGGTGCGACCCTGAGAAGTAACCTGATGTCTTCTTCTACCATTCTTATAGTCATATTCGCTAGTCACCTTCTTAGCTTTACGCATGCCACCCTTACCTGCAGTGTCAGCGATAGCAGTCATAGGTGAAGTAACCCAAACAGCAACTAAAGGTGTTACAGCTGAAACTCTCGATCTGCCGGTGCGAAAACGAATAGACACAGAATCAGCCTTTTTACCTGCACCCCAAGCAAGTCTGCCTGTCGGATTATTTTGAGGTAACATACCAGATAAAGGTGCTATAGAAGGAATAGCATTTTTAATGTTACTTGCAATAGGTTTAGCGATAGCCTTCGCTTCCTTCACCATAGCCTTCTTCAAACCAGGTTCAAGAGCATTCAAATCTTTTATCAAACCCTTGACATCATAAATAACTTCATTAGCCATTTGGATTCCTTTGGTGTTGTAAAGCAAACAGCATAGTATTTAGCATGCGATCAGATTCTTGCATTAACACTGATGGTGCAATACCGGTAGCAACACTCAGATTCGCAATCAACCAATGAAACGAATCGACACCTAACGCCTTTAGGCTTTTGGGTCTGCAACCTCAACATTGCTTACAAGTTCAATCCAAGAGTCAAACGTTTCTGCAGTTTTCTTGAGTCTTGTAACAGATAACCAAGCCAAATAGAGTAAGTGTGTAACTTTTTCAAGTTTGTCAACACCTAAATCAAAGTGTGCTTCCCACTTCACAATGTCACCGGCAGAAGTAGTGACATCAAGGACTGTGCCATCAGATAGTTCTATGCGTAGGTTAATCTGATTCATGTCTAGCTAACTGCTCTCACGGCTGAACCCGATGTAGGCCATGTCAGGCTGAACGTGCTTAAGTCCCCAATATTTCCTGAGATAGGGGTCAAGTCAGTTACTAGACAGGTGACAGTGTAAGACGGATTTGCTGATCCTACAGCTGAAGAAGTAGGTTTTAGCACTACTGTTGCGTTAGTTCCCAGAAGCGGCCACAAAGTCGCATCAACTGTGTTTGCAGCATAATCCTGATTGAATTGAAGTGTAAGAGTGCCTTCCTTTAGACCTGCAACACGAGTAACCCATGAAGAACCAAAAGCTGTTGTTGTGATGTCGTTAGCTGAAGTTTTTAGTTCAACCTGAGTCAGGTATGAAGCCAAAGCTGTAGATCCGTTGATGCTAACGCTGAAGTCTGTTGCGACAAAGATTGCCATTTATTATCCTTAACTTGCGAATACTTGAACCGAAAACTCGGCACTGTAATAGTCTATTGCATTGATGCTTACACTTCCGATAGCACCTGTTTCAGCAACAAACACCTCAAAAGCATTACCACCCAAAGTGCGATCAGATTCAATCGCATACTTCACTGAACCTGCACCTGGAGCAAGTAAAACATCCATGTTCTTTTGTGCAGTCCGTTCAGAAACCCTACCTAACACGACCATAACTTTGAAAGTGTATTCAGCCATGCTTCTATTGTTTTGCTGATTGTAGGCAACCTTATCTATAGCAATCATGGCCATAGGCGGATTCACTAGATCAGGTAGAGTTTCAACAACACGCAAACCCTTGATAGTGCTTATGTTAGCTGCTAACCCTGCTCTAAGGTCACTGATAGCCATTATGCGCCTGTTCTAAGAAGCCTAAACGGATTTATGAGCTGTGCAACGTCACCATCAATGTTCGAACCTACACGCATAATCCCCATGTCTGAAACACCTGCAACACCTAGAGGGGACTCTAAACGCTTAAACAGTCTTGATGCCTGAATGATGCAAGCAAACTTTATAGGGTCAGGAACACTTGACCAGCCGAACTGTCCTGTAACCTTCACCAAAGCCATGTCAGCCCAAACAGGGAATAAATAGTTATCTGTAGCAGTTATACCTGTTATCGGATAATATCCGCCATTAGCAGTTCTATTAGCAGGTAAAACTTGATAATCGCCTGCACCCCAAGTTGTGTCAAAGATAAGCGGATCAGTGCTAGAAGTTTCTAAAGCAGAAATGCTTTGAGCATCATCAATCCAACAGTTATAGGCATCAGTAGCTTTGAAATACCTGACCTCACCTGCAGTGCCTGAATAAAAGTAGCGGTTGCAGTATTGATCAATCATCCTTGATGCAGCGTTAATGCTGTTCTCGATTAGAGCATCATCAATAGTGTCAGTTATCCGTAGGCTAGCCTTGACATCTGCAAGAGTGCAATACCCATTAGTTACAGCCAAAATAAACTCCTAAAGTCAATACCTATTCTATCGGCAACGCTTAGATAAGTCTTTGAGTCCAAGTCTTAGGTGTCAAATCAGAGTCAATCTCAATCGGCAAATGATATTCAAAATCCTTCACACGAGGTCTAATCCACTCCACCAAATCACGCAAACCCTGATCTAAACTGATAGTCGTTTCATAACCTAAAAGTTGTCTAGCCTTATCGGAACTACATAAAGCAACAGGCACTTCTTGTGGTCTGCCAGGCATAAAGATAGGGTCAAGGTCAAAGCCAATAATGTTTGCAAGTCTTTCAGCAAGGTTCAAAATAGTTATAGGCGATTCATCAGGCCCAATGTTGATAACCTGCCCTACAACTTCCTCAGACTCACATGCCTGCAATATAGGTGCAATAACATCCTGAATAAAACTAAAACATCTTTGCTGACTACCATCACCATAAATAATAGGCTGCTTACCCTGCAACATCCTGTTAGCCATAATGCTTGCAACGTTCCTAAACGGGTCATCAAATTTCTGTCTAGCACCAACAATGTTATGAGGAACAAGAATCACCAAATCAACATTATGAACTTCAGCAAGATTAGACAACAATTTTTCAGCTGACAACTTAGCAATACCATACGGATCTTGCGGTTTAGGTGTCAACGACTCATCAAAAACATGCCCTAAATTATCGCCATATCGTGCCATAGAAGACATGTAAACAAACTTTGGCACTCCAGCCCGAATACTCGCAGTCATAACGTTCACACTTATTTGAACAGTGTTTCTGACTACAAGGCTAGGACTGAACACACTCAAACCCTCATAAGCGGTGCAAGCAGCATGAATAACCAAATCAGCCCCAACAAATACAGGACTAATAGCAGTCAAATCATCCAAATCAAGTTCATAAAATTCGACACCTTCAGGAACATTCTCGATATTCCCACCAAGCAAGTTATCAATCCCACGAACCTGCCAGCCCTTAGCCAAATACGCATCAGCAACATGGCTACCAAGAAACCCTGCAACACCTGTAACAACAACTAATCCCAAGAGTTCACACGCCTAATCTGCAAATCCCAGCGACCCTCATCAAACCTGCCAGCATCAACTTTACTGTCAAAATACTTTCGATTCTTAGCAAAAGTAAATTCATTACGCAAAGTCAACTGCACATTATTGTTGATAGTTGAACTGTTGTCATGTCCGAGCTGTAAAGGCAAACGATCTACACGCAAACCAGCCTGATTGATTCTTCGCTCAAAGTCATTATCTTCAAAATAGATAGGATGCAAACTTTCATCAAACAGTCCAATAGACTTTACAATTTCTTCACCAACAGCAAAAGTCTGATAATAAGGAAACTTATCGCACAAAGTCAAAGCATCAGGTTTAGCAGTGTTTAGCAAAGTCAAATCGCCATGCTCAAAATAGCAGTCAGCCGAAGTAAAAAACCAGCGTGACTCAAAAGGCAACATTTTGATACCCAAATTCCACGAACTTGCAACACCAAGATTAGAAGGCACATCAACCCACCAAAGCGTAACCAAAGGATTATTGATTTTCAAAGGCCAATGCCTACCAGAATTGTTGATTACATAAACAGTCGCTTCGATGTCAATGCTTTCAATCATACGAACAAGCAAATCAAACCTGTTCAAAACAGGAACAATCAACTTCACTTCGTCGCTAACTTGTCAATCAAAGGCTTCCAAGACTCTGCATAAACCTTATTAGCATCATACTGACGAGCAAAAGCCAAAGTATCAGGAAACTTCTTCCTTCCACGCTGATAAGCCTGCTCCAAAGCATCCACAATACCTTGCACATTAGGAACATTGAACCAACAGTGTTGACCTGCATCCCAAAAAGGTTGCCCATTCACCAGAAACGAATCAGGACTCGCAAGTTCAGCCGAAGCCGCAAAGTTAGAGGTAATAATAGGCACGCCACAAGCCTGAGCTTCAATCTGAGGAATACCAAACCCTTCACCATAGTTAGTGAACAAACCGACATCCCAAGCCGAATAGATAGCAGCCAAAGTCTTTTGACTTATCCCATAACTATAGGCAATAGGGTCAACGAACTTCACACGATCACTAGGCACACCACAAGCAGCAAGAATGTTAGGTAACACAAACCCTGACTGCTTACCATAAGGTTCAGTGTGCAAATACAACACAACATCATCATGCTGTTTTGCGAATATTGCGAATGCAAGAAAATTCTCTGCAACAGCCTTCCTATGAATAAACCCTCCAGCCTTATTAGCAAAATTCATGCCCACAACAAACTTGTCACCATCATCACCAACAAATTCACGACCCGAAATACCTTCAGGCAAAACATCTGTCGGAGTAAAAACTTTAGTATCAACAGCATGAGGAATATATTCAGACTCAATACCTGCCTGCTCAATCATCTCTCTACCAAACTTGCTCATAGCAATCGGCGTGACATTAGGCTTCTTCAACCAGGCTAAAACCTTTTCAGGTGCAGGCTGATGATCTATCGGAGTCCAAGAAGCAATAGGCAAAGCATCTAAAGCAGGATTATCTAAAACCCAAACATCATAAAGCGTGATAAGGAAGTTAGGTAAATCCTTGTTTTCAGCTGACCAATGTTGATGATGTAAAGGCAACACGTCAGTGCTGTATTGATTCATGCCCCTAGAGTAATGAGGTATCTTCCCTGCACCTGTATCAATAAAAGAGTTGACACCCTCACCACCATAGTTAGACAACATAGCAACCTTATGACCCTGCCTAACAAGACGTTGAATCACCTGTTGCGATTGAGTGCCATAACCTGTGGGCTGATTGAGAGAGTTGCTATACCAAGAAATACATGCTTTAGTCATGCCCTAAGCCTAATAGAAAACACCCCCCAAAACAGTCCTACGCAACTGAATTGAGGGGTGAAATCTAGGAAGGTAAAGAAGCCTTAGCTTGCTCCACCCTTGAACTTCTTGATGTTAGCAGTCTGAACTAGCTTGGAGTCAATTCTCCAGGTAGCACGCCAGGTAGCGAGATCGTTACCAAACGCATAGTCATCGCTTCTGTCAACCTGTAGGCCGCCAGCATTTCTGATGTATAGGCTCTTTAGGTCACCAACAGCAAGAGAGTTAGCACCAACAGCAGGCGATGGCATTGCAGGAGTTTCAATAACAGGAACACCTAGAACTAGATCACGCTTGTCTTGACCCAAACCAATGTTGAACAAGTATTGGCCATAAGAGTCCTTTAGCTTACGCAACGCTGCAATCGAAGTGCTGTTTGCGAGCAGAGCAAAAGTAGGCTTTGCGCGAAGTGATCCGTCAAGGCTGTAAACAAGGTCAATAACGTTGTCAGCTGTGAAAGCACCGCTAACACCTGTTGAACCTGTAACACCTGTGCCAGCAACAGGCAAGAAACCTGTAGGCTCAACTGTTCCTGTTCCATTGACAATCTTGTCACCGATAGCGTAACCGAAAGCGTTACCAAACTGCTCTGCCAAGAATCCAATAATGTCAACGCCACTATCCAAAATCAGTTCCCTAGACAGCTGGCTCAAGGCTGAAAACTTAAAGCTCGATAGAGTGCTAAAGGCATTGAAGGCAGGCTCTGATGTGCCCACACTAACGCCTTGTCCCACGATAGTTGCAGTAGAGAAAGAGGCCTGAGAAGGAATCTGTAGGTTCTCACCTGAAGCGGTGTTGATTACAGTTCCATACTCAAGAAGAGGGTTTACAAGACGAGCAACCTTAACAATCTCGTTGTAGAAAGATGTAGGAACAGGCGCACCTGTGCTAGATCCTGTGATTGCGCGGAACTCGTGACCACGAATCTCACCCATCGCCATCTTGCGAAGAATGTCAGACTCGTTGTCAGAAACAGTTGCACCAGCAAAGTTCATAGCTGCAGCCTGAACTGCCTCAGCAGTCTTAGCCTCACGCTGTTCTAGTTCGATTAGTTCATTACGCTTGTTGATGTCAGCAGTTAGGGAAGCATACTTTGCTTCATCTTCACCTGACCAAACACCGCCACGAGCTTCAACTGAATCAATCAGTTCCTTAGCTTCGTGCCATGCTTTAGCCTTAGCATCAACCTGCTTTGCGATAAATTCGCTCATAGGTTTGTTCCTTTCAAGAACATAAATAAATAAGGGGGGATTTAGGTTCAGAGATAAACTCACATAACCTGATCAGGGGATAAACGCTCACTGACATAAATAGTCTATACAACACGTTTATACACGCTAAAAGAAAACCCCCTGGGACAAATCAGGGGGAAAGAAATTAGCTTCTTTTTTACCAACCGAGAGAGAGGACTCGATGTGGAATAATTATACTCTCTGCATCAACAAATCAAGCTGTTTCTTCTTCAAGTCAAGAAGAGCAGAAGGGTTAGTCACTTCAGGGTCTTTCTTTAGAACCTTACCTAAAGTGTCTGTCAACAGTTCGCCTTGACGTTCAGTAAGTTCTTCACCTGACTCTAAAGCCAGCAAAGCATCAGTTAGTTCTTCAGCAGATACTCCACGAATTTCAGCAAGTTTCAAAATCTTTTCAGATAGTTCAGTCATAGATCTAACATTAGCAGTTCCATCAGTTGCAGTGTAGGCGGGGAAAGCCACACCAACAGAAACTTCATGCACATTGACACGCTTTAGGACACGCTCATTAGCATTGTTCCAAACATCGCCACCTGCAGGGATACGGAAGCCAAAACTGAAAGCTGTTACGTCACCCCTAGAGATACTTATTGCAGCATCTTTTCCTGCCTGAGTCTGAGGCAAATCGGCTTCAACAAGCAAACCACGACTATCTTCAGTCAGCCTTAGAGTGCCTGCACGAGTAGAACCCAAAACAATGCTGGTGTCATGATTCCACAACAGTTTGACATCATTCCTAGACTTCAAAGAATCCCTAAAAGCACCAGGTTCAATAGTTTCAATAAAAGGAAGTGGCTGTGAAGGGCTATTGAATACAGCTGCATAACCACGCAAAGTCATGCCATCACCCTCAGCACGAATCTCTAAATCAGTGAACACTGCTTCACGTCTTTCAATGCCAGCCAAAACACGCTCCCCACGTTCATGCAACTCTGCAACCTTAGAAGGCTCAACAAACCTCACAGAATCTTCCTGCATAGCCAAAGGATCAACACTAGGGTCAACAACAACATCTTCAACAGCCACAGGTTCACTGATAGAGTCAACAATCTCACAAAGGTCATAAACAGTTTCAGCGAGCTTTGCAATAGTTTCTAAAGCATCCCCCTTCAACTTATAAACCTTGTCTTGCAACTCAGTAACAGTGTAATCTTCCATGTTTCTTCCTTCACTAACAGCAGGCAAATCACTAGGGTTTAGCACCACATCAACGCCAGCATCACGATACGCTGACCTTGCTTCAGCATTATTTTCAATCACAAACACCACATCCAAACCATCAGCAATCAAAGCCTTAGCAGTTTCACCCTTATACTTTGCAGAATCCTGCATATCATCAGGTTGCATAATCAATCTGCTATAACTAACATCAAGTTTATTCAATAAAGCGGTAGTCGCATCACGATCAGACTCATGCCTACCTGTAACAACATAAAGTTCAACATCCTGAGCATCAATGTAGTCATAGACAGCCTGATTTAGTCCACCCAAAACATATAGGGTGTCATCAAAATCTGAGATAGCAATTTTGTCACCTACAGCACGAGTAGCAGATTCACTGCTCAACCCATTCACCCAAGTTTGACCTGCATCGCCACCCCACGCATCCCACGCCACACGACCTGCACTAGGGAAACCATCTTCACCACTATTGAAACCTGTAGCCTGTTTATCAACTTCATGTCTAGCAAAATAACTGATCATGCGATTGACAGTATCTGCTGAAACATCTGCACCCGAAGCAAGCTGTCTAGCCCTAGCCCTACCAACATCAGTAAAACCTGACCCTGCATAACCTTCAGCAATCCACTTCAAAGCACGTTTAGCAGCAACAGCCACACCTTCAGGAGGACTATACGAACCTGCATCAACTGCACGCTTCAACTCACCACCAGGCTTCATCTTCTCAGCAATACTCAAAGCAACCATCTGAGCGATAGCCTTCTTCTTGTCAGGATGACTACCCAAAACAGTGCCATCCTCTTTTACAGTGTCCCAACCAGCATCAGTCTTAGAAATAAAATATGGCATTAGTCCTGCTTCTGCAAAATCACGCCAAGACTATAAGTTCCAGAAGTAGTCACAGCGAAAAGCGAATCACCTGGATCAAGAATCAACTGCAAAACAACAGCAGAATTGATATGCGCAGACTGACCCTGAACTAAACCACTACCACCAATCCAAATCTGTCTGTTAGCAACACTTTCAAGATTATGCAAAGTCACCTTAGTCGGTGAAGTATCAGGAGCAACAACCTGCACCAAAGTAGTCCCAACAGCATAAACAGCTTGAGTTATCGGCATTTATTCCCCTGTTTCATAACTGCCTGCAGGCACAGTAGTCGGATTCTGTAACTGCACTGTAGGCAAACCTGTGTGAGCAATCGGGTCAAGTCCAAGACTCTTCAAAACATCTTCAGGCACAAAGCCTAAACCAATCAACTTTTGCGCCATAGCAACCTTAGTTTCATCCTCAGTCAAAGAAGCAGCTGAAATGTTGACGTTAGTTAGAGGAACACGAACAACATCACCACCATCAACAGGGCGCATGTTTTCTTTACGTCTAACCTCATTAGCAGACAGCACACCATTCTGCAACAGCTTCGCATAACCTTCAATTCGGGTAGCATAATCGCCACGCAACAAATCATCAGTGCTAAACGCTAAATACGCTGTGTCAGGTAGCAGAGTTGAGAAAGCATCCTCAAGTTTTGCAAGCCAAGGTCTAAGCGTGTGAGTTACGAAAGCTATCTGCTTCTGTTCAATCGAGTTATAGCTCTGACCGCCATTATTCAAACCAATCATGTCTGTAGGGACACGATACGCTCTAGCAATATCCTCAACAGCAAGCCTACGACTGTCAAGCATTTGCGCCTGATCGTTAGCAACCATTGTCGGTTTGAAAGTTGCACCACCAGAAAGAATCCCTGTCTTGTGTGCTCTACGGAAACCCTTATGCTGTCTGTCAAAACTCTTAGACAAGTTCTCTGCCTGTTCAGCAGTCAACGCTCCAGGATATTCGATTACACCATTTTGAGTTGTGCCTTGACCAAAGAAACGAGCAGCAAAAGACTCAAGACTAATAGCAAGCCCAATGTTTTCTTTCAGCGTGTCAATAGGTGATCTGCCCTTCAAATCACCTGGCATAAGAATAGAACCTGCAATATGTAAAACATCATCAGTAGAAAGTTCTTTGCCAGCCTCACCTGTATAAACAAACAGTTTCTGACCAAAAGGATTACGTCTAACAGTCACAGCAAGAGGATTCAAAACCATCATGTTCAAAATCTCGCCTGAACTATCCCTAAACAAACGGATGTAAGCATTACCATCAATCAGCAAGCTAATCATTGTTTGCTGCCAAAACGCCACACTAGGAATCATCACGTCAGGTTTAGCAACCCAAGAAGGTCTAGGGCGGTAAGGGTAAGCAATACCATCACGCCTAATGTAAGTGTCAACAGGTAACGCTGAAACAGTGTCAGAAATCAAAGACACACAAGCCCAAACAGCGTTCACCGATAATGAAGTGTTGTAGTCAACAAACGCTGCAGACTGAGTTTCATAAGAAGTCAGATCACCTGCGCCCCACAAACTCTGAAACGAAATAGCCCTAGACTCGCCACCAGCAAGATTTCTTAGCATCACTTATCGCCTTTATCTAACGCCAAACCAAACAACAAAACACCAACACCTGCAAGCACCACACCTGCAGGGAAATAAATCAAACCAGCACCAACCGCCACAACAGCTATACCAAGTGCCTGCAAAATCGTAGGTAGCAAATCAATCCTTAGAACGAAAAGAACTCTGGCAAAGCCATCGATTCCAGTTTACTAGTAGAACGGTCATAAGCGATAACAAAAGCAACAGCAGCGTCAATACGGCGTGAAGAAGCTCTTGACTCTTTCACAATACGAGGCCCAAGATTATCTATCTTCAACTTACAGTTATCGATATGTCTGGCAAGCAGAGCATCACCATCGTGAGTCAAAGTTGCTTCCGTAACTGAGTCATAAACTTTCTGGCAAGCACCAACCATACGTCTAGCAGAAGTTGAAGGATACTCAACAATAGGCAAACCCAAATCCATCAAAGCCTGCATAGTGCGTTGCCATCGAAAAGGGTCAAAAGCGATCTCTTTAGTATTCGGATGTTTCTGAGCAAACTCAATAATCGTCTGCTCAACATCAAGCGTGTCAACACGCCAATCATCAGGGTCATTAGCCTGCTTTTCCCATGCCTTCACCAACCAAACATGAGGCTTTTCCTCTTTAGTTTTAGGCACAGTCACCGCCACAATAGCTGTCGTATCACCATTGAACGAACCATCCACACCCAAAACAACGTCAGCCAAATCATCAACAACAACATCCTCATGCAACGTATCCCACAAACCTGCAGGCAACCAAGAGTTTTGTGAAGATACCCATTGATTGCAACGCTTAGTTCTAAACTCTGCTTCAGGAGTTCGCTTCACCATAGACTCAAAATCGGCTTTACTGTTCAAATCACCATAACCAGGATTAGCTGCAATCCAAGTGCTTTCCAACTTATGATCAGCATCCAAATCAGCCTGCCACCACGCCATATAAAAGTTAGGGTCATCAATCTCACCCTTAGCAACCTTCTGACCATACTGATACAACTGATAAGCAGTAGAGTCTTGACCTGTAGTATCAGTCTTCACACCACAAGTAGTAGTTGCCAACATCATCGGCTGCTTCCTAGAAGCCTGAGCAAGTTGCATAACATCCCAAAGCTCACGATTAGGTAGGGCATGGCACTCATCCATCACCACAAAACTAGGGTTCAAACCTTCCTTGCTGTAAGCCTCTGCACTTAGAACACGCCAGATAGAACCTGTAGCAGGCACTTCAATAACATCCCTATAAATGTTGCACATAGCAGCAAGTTCAGGTTCACGCTCAATAATCTTCCTAGCATCACCAAAAGTAATTCGAGCTTGCTCCTTTTCAGCTGCACAAGAATAAACTTCACCACCATCATCACCATTGAACAAAAACCAGAGTCCTAATCCTGTAACAAGGGCTGATTTTCCGTTTTTTCTGGCCATGCCCCACAAGGCAGTTCTTTTCTTGAACAGCCCACGCTCATCAAGTTCAAGCGTTTCTTCCAAAAGTTGTTCTTGCCATGATCTAAGACGAATAGGTGAACCTGTATTACCTGCAACCGAATCCTTAGTCAAAGTAACAAACGTGTTTATAAAATCGACAGCATCAGCACCCCTACTGCCAAACTCAAGTTTCGTAGGAGTCACCAAAGCAGGCGGCCAACTACTCAGACTGTTCAACAACAATCACCTGTTCACGCTGTTCCTGCCTACGCTTCAACTGCTCCATCTTAGACTCAGCCTTTATCTCAGCCAAACCCAACTTAGAACGAGCATCAACAGTCAAACCCAACTTCCCCAAATTATTTACAATCGCTGCTTCCAAATCCAACAGCTGACGATGAATATGAAAATCATCAGGCTTCGCCACAAACGCCTGCTCCAACAAAACCTGACGATCCAACTGCTTACAAGTCAACAACAACAACTCAACATCAGACTGAGGGCTAATCCAAGTCTGCCCCTGACCAAACACCCGATTCCACAAAAGCAAGCCAGCCCAATCCAAAGGCTGATGAGGTTCAACCCTGCCAGAATGCAAGCTAATCGTCTTATCAATGTCAGGCAACCTACGCTGACCAGGATTGCCTAACGCCCTTTTCACTTCCAAAGGTTTAGCAGGATTAGCCATGCCCTAAGCCTAATCCAACTTAACCCCTGAACTGCAGAACCACGCTTAGACTTGTGGTCGGGGTGTAAAAAATAAAAGTCAAAACAAAAAATGGCCACCCCCATCAATACCGGTGGTATCAAAAATGTTTTGTTGTGTTGATTTTGTTTAGGTTAGTGGCTTGTTGCCTCGTCTAGAGTTGCATAGCGAGTGTGCAGCATCTAGGGGACTGTTGATGTCGCCTGGTATTAGGTGATCTGCTGTGATCTCGTTGCGGTCTGTGAAGGGTTGTTTGCATAGGTGGCAGTGTGTGGCTGTGGCTTTGAGGTATGCCCTGATACGCCTATAGTTTGAGTCGTTGTAGATTACCCTGCCCCTCTTCCTAGCGTTTTGTCTGATTCGTTCTCGTTCATCTACCCCTATTTGATGTGTTGCACAGTAGCTTCCGCCTGTGGTGAGTTGTTTGCATGTTAGGCAGGGTTTCGGGAATCTACTCATTATCGTCATCTAACGGGTCGTAGATGGCTTGAAAACCTAAAGCGACATCAGTGTTAGTCAATGTTGAACTGTCCCTGCTATCAGCCTTGTGTGGCTTATCTGAGTGTTTATGTGTCCTACGCCAAGTCTTGACAAGTTCGATGGCTTCTCTGTCATCTGTTTCAAACTCTGCACCACAGGAACATGTTTCTCTTATCATTGTTCAATTATTCTAATGAACCTGACTTCGCTGTGTCTAAAGTTTTTGATTGGTTCAACAATTGTGGTGTTGTATTCCCTGTTTGCGTTCACTATCTGCCTGTTCCCAACATACAAGGCTGCATGATAAAAATCTGTTCTACCTTTATAGGCGAAGACAACTATGTCACCGATTCGAGGTTTATTGACTCTTCTACCAAGATGACCTTGTTTGTCAGCTGAGTGCGGTAGTTCTATACCTAACCGGCTGTAAGCGTATCTGACTAGCCCTGAACAGTCCCAGCCATGAATCGTTGATCCTGAGAAAACGTATGGTGTTTTGTGTTGCCTTGTTTGAATGTATTTTACTATTTTGACAAGTTGTTGTCTTTGAGCGTTCAACTCAAAAGCATGTTTTAGGCTAAAGGTTTGATGTTGTTCAAATCTTTGTATTGCTTGAGTCGGAATGTTTGCACCAAAGTTTAGACTCAAAATAATTGCAACTATAACTATTATGCGTGTTCTCATTAGGCATCCTTACCCCAACCGCCACCATTAAAGCGGATGTGTTGTATCCCAAACCTTCGTTCCATCACCAAATCGCATATCCCACAATAAGGTGCTTTAGGTTCAGTTTCGAGGTCTGCGACTACTTGCTGAGTTACCCCACAATTAGAACACATAAACAGATATACAGGCATACTTTTCTCTCTTTCCTTTGTTTTGTTACAGCTTCCAGACTGTCCCTGTAAAGTCTTTGTTACGTTCAAGTTCAAAACAGACAAGCCCTGGTTGACTGTCTTCGCCTTGTGATGTCCTCCACCAGTTAGATCCATTGTCAAGCGTTGATGCCTGAACCCAATAGCGAGATGAACCTCGCTGAGTTGAACCTAACTCGATAACTCTTAGATGATGAAAATGACCTGAAACGAGTGTTGTTGCTGCATGGATAGGTTGCTTACCAAAAGCCTGCTTCCTCCACCAGTCAGGAATAGAGTCAGGTCTGTTCGCTTGATGTCCATGAACCATACCCAAAACATGAAAGCCATCACCGAAAACATCTAAGGCAAGCGATTCGTCATGCGGTGCAGGTTCGTGAAATGTTATGTCTAATCCGACTTCGTGAGCGAGCCTAGCCAAAGTCCTACCAATATGTATACCCCAATCATCTGTGGCTTTACCGACACGCTGTTTATTGACCCTCCATTGACAGTGATTGCTTCCTACAGATAAGTAAGTTATTGGTGCAAACTTGCTTAGTTCTTTCAAAACTTCGTAAGCGAAAGATGTGGCCAAATCAACCTGTTGCATAATACTGAGGTCATTGGATTGTAGTTGATGCATGTCTGCAGCGTTCCCAAAGTTTTCGATAGTGTCCCCAACATCACAAAAGATGATGCGTTCAGGTCGAACTGACTTTACCTTCTTGATTAGTTCTAGCTGTGTTTCTGCGACTCTCTGAATCATGGCATCAACGCCACCTCTGTGATCTACTTTCCCAACCTGCAAATCACTCCATAAAACAACTAACGCTTTATCCGACTGCACAGGCTTAGGCACGACTCGTTTAGTTTTCTTAGCAAGCGAATAAAGCAAAGGTAAATCTATTGTTGAGTTTCTTTTAATCCAGCGAATCCTGACAGATGTCATCCACATTGGCTCTAACGGGAATGGTCTAGCAACTTGCCAGCGACTAATTCTAGGTTCGCCCACAATTTCTATTTCGTCAGGATTGATGCCTGCTTCACGCAAAAATCCGTCAACATCTGTTGCTTCACCATCAACGACAGGAGGTAGAACTGCTTCCCCACCTTTGCCATCAAAAGTTACTGACGGACTCCAACCTTCAGGTGCAGTGACCTTTGGTGCAGGTGTGCTTAAACCTTCCAACATGAGCAACGCTTCTCTCTATGCTGTTTAATTGTTTTCTCTGACACAGCAATCCCCTTATTCGATAAAGCGTTTTCTAATGTGCGACAAGGCCATTCAGGGTTCATCACAGCTGTTTCTAAGATTTGTGCATCCTCTTTAGATAGCCCTGCCTTGACTGTTCTCACTTTGCAGTTAAATTTCTTTGTAGGGATAGACAAATCTTCAAGCATCAGCGTTTCTCTAACTTCAGATCATAAACTGTTGCAGTTGTATCTGCGTGAATAAGTTTCTTAGCAAAATTATCTGCCAAAGTCTGCATGATGTCGCCTTGTGCAGCACAAGCAAGCAACAAATCTGCCAAATTCAACTTGACATCTTCTAAATCACTTGACCAAACAAGATCCTTGTCCCTCAACAGTTCAACCGCTTCATCAATAGCTCTAGTTAACATAGTTAGTCAACTTCTTTGTCTGACCTAAAATGAAATGCAGTTCAGCGATACGTTCAGTTGTCGCCTTATCTTTCACTTTATTGTTTGCCCTCAACAACACACGAATTTCGGCATGTATTTGAGCACGAACCTCATTGATACCTGCTGCTCTACCTGTCAGGCGTGCCGAATACCAATATGTTCTCATAGTTTTAGGAAACAAAAACTCTAAAATTTCAATCATCATCTAATCTTTCATCAATAGGATCAACATAACTTGCCTGAGTGACATACGACATCACAACAGCCAAAGACAGTGTTACAAGCACTGCAATAAGGATAAACAGTAAAACAGCCACAATCAGTTCAATCAATGTCAGCTACATCTGTAAGTTTTTCTAAAATCAAATCTAGAATTGCTTGCATTTGAGCGTTTGAAATAACTTTTGCTCTTTCAAGTTCAATCAAAGCATCACTAGTTCTAGTGTGTTCAACCCTTATGCCCTCCATTTTGCCTGCCCGATAATCTTTACTCCAAATCTTGAC
>Ga0214921_10002542_pt1 | contig 29496 bp, 26 predicted proteins | sample LL1505_MetaG_FD_177992 | JGI IMG/M metagenome (GOLD analysis project Ga0214921, IMG submission 177992) | Freshwater microbial communities from Lake Lanier, Atlanta, Georgia, United States - LL-1505 | ecosystem: Environmental > Aquatic > Freshwater > Lake | place: USA: Georgia | collected...
TACTCCAAAAAATCTTGATTACAATTTTCAATCATACATTGATATAATAAATATATTTAGAGTATTTACTCCTATTTTTTTTTTAATAATTCTTTTTTTATTAATAATTATTATAAAATTTCAAAATAAAAAAATTAATTGCGAAAAAAAAGAATATTTCACTTTTATAAACTTGTTTTTAATTTATTTTTTTCTTCAATTAATAGGCTTACAACAGAATGAGTACTCAAAATTTAGTCTAGAAAATTTGTATTTAATAGTTTTAGGAGTTGGGACATTGGAAATTTTTATAATTAATCAGTTTTTTGACAATAAAAATTTTAAGTACTTATTATATTTAAGTATATTAATTTGCTTTCTTTCCAGTACTTTAACATTTTCAATTTTATCTATAAAGAATGACTATTATTCTTTTCTTGATGTTATAAATATAAACTTAAGAGCAATTCATGATGTCAATCTTGATAAAAAATTTTTTTTAAATACTATTTACCCTAGAAGCACAGGTATTTCTCGAACTTTTGGATTAATTAACATCTTTATTGTTATATATTTTTTATTTTTCATCAAAAAAAAAATAATTAAATATTTATTTTATTTAAGTTCATTTGTTTATACATCGTTGATATGGTTGATGCAATCAAGGGGTTCCCTTCTAATATTTTTTGCATCAATTTCATTAATCATTTTTTTCTTAAAAAAAAATATTAAAGAAAAAATATTATTAATTTTTATTTTAATTTTTTTTCCAATTATTTGTTCGGAAGTAACTATTCTTGCCGCAAGAAATTTGAATAACACAAACACAAAAGCTAATACTAATGAAAATATTCAGCTAAAAAATAGAGTAGTGAAAGATACCTCTTCAAGTGGCAGACTAACTATATGGGAAGAATCTCTTAAAAATTACGATAGAAATAAAATATTCGGTTACGGTCCTCAGGGTGATCGTTTTTTATTAACAACTTCAGAGAAAGCTATCCAATATTCAAACAATTCATCTAATGCATTATTGTACTCACTTTTATCGGGAGGTTATTTTGCTATTTTAATATTCTTACTAATCTATTTTAAAATTTTAAGAAAAATCTACATTTGTATTAAAAAATTTAAAATTTTTGAAAATGATACTGATATAAATATTAAACTGTCAGTTAGTTACGCTTTATTCTTTTTTATAAGATCTTTTTTTGAAAATAGTTTTTCCTTATTTAGTATTGATTTTTTAATATTTGTTTATGCTGCTATACACATTGAAAATTAAATAAAAAAAAAAAAATACTTAATTTAATTTTAATTTTAATTTTAAAAAAAGTATATTTGTAATTATGAATCAATTTTATTGTTGGGCTTGCGATATTTCAAAAAATAGCGGAGAAGGTAATCTTGCCCATTTGTTTATAAAAAACTTTAGCGCTAACTGTATAATTTATACTCCTTATAAATTAAATATAAATAATAGAAATTTTAATAGAGTAATTAATTATAAATATATATCTCCATTAATTGTAATTTTTTTTTTTTGTTTTTTTTTTTTAAAAAAAAAAAAAATTATATATATTAATTATTTACCTTTATGGAATTTTTTAATTTTTGCGCTATTGCCACCAAAAACTTTATTAGGCCCAATAACTGGTGGGGCATATTTTGGAAAAAAACAGTATATAGTAAGAAAATTTTTATTTCCGATTCTTTATAAAATTAGCGAATTTTTTTTAATCATTAGAAAAACTCAGATAAATTTCTCTACTGATCTATTAAAAAGTTATTTATTTAAGTCTACTATTGAAAAAAGTAATTTTAACTTTGTTTTTAAATATTATTCAAAAACAATTTATAAAAAAAAGGACATCGATTTTTTAATTTACTACAGAAAACATAAAAATAAAGAAACATTATTTCCCTTTGAGCTTATTAAAAATTTAATTCAACACAATTTTAGAATTCATATCGTTGGTGATCATTTTAAAAATACTTATGTGAAAAACCATGGTTATTTAAATAATAACAAAATTAATAATTTACTCTCAAAGTCCTACTTTTCTTTAATCTCGAATGAAAATCCATATACATTGTTCACAATTGAATGCTTCAATAACAATGTGATAATACTTGCAGATCTTACTCATAAAAATAAAATCAAATATTTTAAAAAAAAATTTATTTTTTTAGATTTTAAAAAAAAATTTTTTGATAAAAATATATTAATGAAAAAAAAATTACAATAAATTGATTTTTCCCGATTTAATTTCTATTAATCTATCAAAGCATTCTTCTAGGTAATTTTTATTATGCGTTACTAAAAAAATTGTTGTTTTTTTTTTTAATAACAAAATTAAATCTCGGAATAATTCTGTTTTTATTGAATCAAATGCTGATGTGGGCTCGTCTAAAATTAAAATTTCACTATTCTTATAGAGAGCTCTTGCTAGTGAAATTAATTGTTTTTGACCACCAGAAAGGCTAATACCATCAATCCCAACTGTGCTACTCAATTTATTTGGAAAATTTATGAAAGAATCTTCTAATTTTAATGTATCTAAAACTTTATTGTATTTAATATAATCAATCTTATTTTCATTATTCTCTAAAGTTATATTATTTTTTATACTAGCATCTAATAAAAAAATATTTTGCTGAACGTAGCTTAGCTTATCAATCCATCTACTTCTATTGGAGTAAAGATCATATACGTTATCAACTATAATTTTACCATCCGTTGGCTTAATTAATCCTGCGATTAAATTTAAAAATGTACTTTTTCCAGATCCATTTTTGCCTAATATGCAGACACACTCATTTTTTTGAAATTCAAAATTTACATTTTCTAAAATTTTATTCTCATTATTTTTATATGAAAAGCTAACATTTTTTAACTCTATCGTTTTCTTAAATATAATATTGCTTTGATAATTTATGTCCTTTTTTATACGTAATCTTTTAAATTCATTTGAGATAGCTATAAATGATGGATAATAAAATTTTAAATTTTGCCCATGCAAAATAATTCTACTAAAAGATGATAACAATCTAAATAATACGACAATAAACAATCCAAAAACAGGAACTAAATTAGAGATGTCAAAATCATTAAAAACAAAATATAGCAAAGCGACTGCCAAAGCAGTAACTCCAACGATCTCCAGCCAATATTTTTGAACGTTATTTAAAAAATTTATTCGCGATAATGAGTGATTACTAAGATTTGTATTGTAATTAAAATTATCAACAAATCGACTATTCAACTTATATATGACTATATCTTTAAATCCTTTTAAACCATCAAATACTAAGTTTTGAGTTTGGCCAGTACAATTTCTATAATTAATTGACCACCTTTTAATCTTGTTTTTAAAAAAATATGCATAGATTAAGCTAACAATCAAAAAAATTGAAAAAGAAAATAAAAATATTTTTGTATTAACAGAAATTAACAAAACAGATATTCCAATAACAAATATAATTTCAGTAAAGAAATTTATAAAAGATATTAAGTAAGCATTTAAATTATTAACATCTAGAGTGACTTTTTGTAAAAAATTTTCAGAAGAAAATTTTACAAAGAATATATATTCTTGATTAAGAAACAAAGAAAATAAATCACTTGAAATTCGAGTATTTGTTTTTTGAAAAAAATTTATAAAAAAAAAATTAAATAATATAATTAAAATATTTTTTAAAAAGAAAATAAAAATAAAAATTAATAAGATTAAAACTTTTAAATTTGAACTGAAATTATGAATAGTATAAAAAAAATAATTAAAAACACCTAAATCGGGTGTTTTGTTTAAAAAAATAATTTGAAAAATCGGGATAATTAAAGCAAAAGATAATACATCTAAAACTGTAGTAATAAGTACTCCAAAAAAAATAAGAAATAAAAATAATATTTCTCTTTTAGTAAAAATATAATTAATATCTTGAATTTTTAACATAAGTTAATAAGTTCTAACTATTATATAACGGTGGACAAATGTTAAAATAAACGTCATTTAATCTATTAAAAAATTTTGAATTCAAATATGATCTTAAAAAAAATCTCTATCATTATTGCATTATATAATGAAGAAAAAACAATTATAGAAATTTTAAATCGTATAAACAAAACTAAGAAAAATAATTATGAGTATGAAATTATAGTAATTAATGATGGATCGACTGACAAAAGTCTAAAATTATTACAGGAAAATTCAAATCTATATAACAAATTACTAGACTTCAAAAATAATAAAGGCAAAGGGTTTGCGGTAAAAGAAGGTATTATGATTGCAACTGGCGATTACATTATTTTTCAAGATGCTGATTTAGAATATGACCCCAACGATATAAATTATTTTTGCGAAACTTACGATAAAGTAGATGCGGATTTAATTATTGGCTCAAGAATGAGATATCGCGAATATAATAGGTCTCATAAATTCATGAATCTGATAGGAAATAAAATCATTACTTTAATATTTAACATAATACACAATTGTACTTTTACTGATATTTACTCATGTTACGTATCATTTAAAAAAGATCTGCTTGATCCCTTAAAATTAAAAACTAACGGCTTTGAACAACAAGCTGAAATTTTAGGATTACTTATGAAAAAAGCGAAAAAAAATTATGAAATACCCATAAACTATTCTGGTCGAGATATCTCTGAAGGAAAAAAAATAAGGTTCTACCATATTTTTCCTGTTATTTTCCAAATAATTAAATCAAGAGTTATTTAATTTTTTTTTACACAGTCAGGAAGTTTTTCAGAATTAAATTTGTAAATATAAGCATTATAAGTTTCTTTGTCTTTATTGAATGGATTCCTTGTTTCATGAAAACCCACATCTTTTTTAATCGCATATAATTCTTCAGTGCAATTTTTAAAATTATATACACTGTAACTAAAATTGTTATTTTTCCCGTAAAATAATATGAAATTTGGTTTTTGTTCCTTTAATTTTAATAGCCAATAATTTTTTTGATAATCATTATTAAAATCAATAAAATAAATAAAATCTAAAAAAAATACTACATTGTTACTAAAATATGTAGATCGATGATTTGTTATTATTTTACTATTTGAAGGTAGTTTTGAGTTAACCCAATCATATAAATTATAACCACTAGCATAACTTGATAAAACTTTTTTGTTCCATTCTTTACTTATGCTACCAGGAAATAGTATTAAAAAACTATAAGTTAATAAGAAAAAAACAAAAATTGATTGAAGATAAATTAAAAGTTTAAGAATCTTAAAAAAGTTATCATTTTTAATAGTGTGAAATATTGTAACGCAAAGTAAAATTATAAACAAATAAATCTCTAAATAAAATCTTGAAGTTTTTTGACCGAAAAAACTCATAGTTACTAAAAAAAAAATTATACTAAATAAAAATATTTTTTTATTAGGATATTTTTTTGTTAATAAAAAATATAAAAAAAAACAACCAAAACCAAGAAAACTTGTTAAGTGTGAAAACGAAAATGGAATAAATAGTGAAATTGGAAAACCTATACTATCATAATTATGTATATCATTTAACTTTAATAAAAAACCAGGAATGTTCATTGGCAGAGGATTGAAAATAAAATTATAAAATGGATAATTAAAAATATGCTGTTTCCAAATAAAATTAGGGAGTATTAAAAAAATGCTTAATAATAATGAAGATAAGATTATTAAATAAAATTTAGATTTATTTTTTATTAAAAAAAAATAGTTCATAAGTATTAAAGAAAAACTAATTACAAATGAAGATTTAGCATTAAAAGCAATACTGCAAAATATGAATGAGATAATAAAAATTATTGTAATTTCAAATTTTTTCTTAAATTTCCGAATATGAATTAAACTTGAATAACAAAATAAAATAAGAGCACTGTAAAAAAATTGTGGTTTAGAAGTGCTAACTAAAAAAATTAAAACTGGACAAGATAATATTAATAAAAAAAATACTTGTTTATTTTTGGAATCAACAAAATAATCATCTAGTAATTTTGTAAATATGCCAAATATTGAAATTAATCCGATAAAATGTATTAAAGATGTAAATTGATAAGCATCTATAGATAAGGCAAAAGCATTTAAAAATTCTCCTACTCCTGCAAGAACAAGATTTAAATCAAAAATTTCTTTGGGAAAAGTTCCATTCGCTAAAATATATTTTGAGGCTGCACCATGATAAGCGACTGAATCTCCGCTAGTAATTGGAGCTAAAGATAAAAAAAAATACAATATTAAAATTAAAATATAAAAATAATTTATATTAAATTGACAGATTTTATTTTTATTTTTTTTGTAGAAATATAAAATTTATATAAAAAAAAAAATAAAATTAACAATACCTAAAAATACTACAAATAAAGATAAATATTTATATAAATAACTTTTTATTAAACCAAGAAAAAAAATTGGATATAATAAAACTAAAAAAAAAATAATACCAAATAAGCAATATTGATAAATGGGATTTGAAATTTTTTCAATAATTTTTTTAATCTTTAAAATTACAACGCATAAATAACCTATGAAAAAAAAACCACTTGCAAACAGAATTGACGATACAAGATTAAATATTATTGGCATATTTGTTTTTTAAATAAAAAAGAAGGTAAATTAACGAGATATTAGATATTGCAATTAAATGTTTTGAAGTAGCCCAGCCTATTAGATGCGGCACTAAATTTAAACCAAATATAGTTATAAAGTATAATTCTTTTTTATAATTTAAAAAATATTTAAAATTTTTAACCAAAATATATGAGGAAAATAATATCGCTAAATTTAAAAAAAACTTACTAAAAATTGATGAATATCTTATAGGACTATTTTTAAATTCTTGATTATGAACATTAATTCCATCAACATGTATCCCAAATAATATAAAATTTAATTTTAAGGGAATATCTTTAAGATAAGAACTAAAATTGTATTTAAGATAATTTTCATTTTGTAATTTATAATAATCATAAAATTCCCACTCTGACTTAAATTCTTTGTCTGGTTTTAAAACTGGGATTAAATCTGTAGATCTTTCTGGATAATAATTCTTGAAATCCTTATTTAGTGCAAATGATAGCACATATGAATTATTGGAAGCTCCTGCACTACCAAAAGGAAATCTTCCTGTATGAGAATATCCAAAATAACCCCAAATAATTATTGCCAAAATTGACATTAGGAGTGGAAATAATCTTAGAAAAATTTTTATTTTTTTTTCAAAAATGATTATAAGAAAAGGAACTATTATGACCAACAAAAACATAGACGTTTTAACAAAATATAAAATAAACAAAATCACCCCAGAATACAAAAGTCTATTTTGATTTTTGGAAATTAAAGAAATAAATAATAAAGGTAAAAGAAGTGCAATTAAATTGTCCTCATATACATAATTTAATGCAACAGAAAAACTATAAGGAATTACAATTGGAATGATTAAAATTAAATAAAATAAAATTTTATTTTTTAAATCTTTAGTTAAAAAATAAGAAAATAAAAAATATAATGAAAAAGTTATAATATTCTTAAAAATAACAACAAAAAAATAATTTAGAGAAATCTTGCAAATAAATAATAAAAGTAAAGGAATAGCCGGTAACTTATTTAAGTGGAATTTGACATTATCAATAACGCTAAAATATTCACCTGAATAAAAAAGGTTTTTAATTAATGCGCCAAATTCAAATGTAATGTTTTCTAAAATAATATTATGATTAATATCCATAACATAAAATTTTTTCTGAAATAAAAAAGCAAATAAAAAAGAGCTTAAAGAAATAAATGCAATATAAAATATATATAAAACTAATAAATTTCTTCTATTAAACATTTTTGAATTAAAATTTTTTCTTATTATTGTTAATATAACTTTCCCAGAAAATTGAGTCTTTTAGAATTTTATTAACACTATTTATTGGAGACCAATTTATTTCTTTTTGCGCTTTCTTAATTGATGATAATAAAATATTGGGCTCCCCAATTCTTTTTTGCATAAATAAAAAATCTATTTTTTTTTTAAGTAAAGTCTGTAATTTTTTTACTATAAATAACGAACTAACACCCCTTCCTGAGCCTAGGTTGAGAATAGTAAAATTTTCTTTCATTTTTTTAAAATGATTTATCGATTTTGTTAGGGCTATAGCTATATCTTCAACATGAACATAGTCCCTTATTCCAGTTCCATCTGGAGTTTCAAAATTATTAAATATTTTGATTTGCTTTCTTTTTAAAAAACCTCTTAATATTATCGGTAGTAAATGTTCTGGAGGGTCTTTATCTTCTCCTATCTTATGAATTGTGCTGGCTCCTGAAGCATTAAAAAATCTAAAAATAACACTTTGATAATTATCCTGAAACTTTTTTTTGATGTAATTTTCAGCTTTTAATTTACTTCTTCCATAATGAGAAATTGGTTTTGTAACGGAATGTTCATTTATTGGTATTGTGGCTAGATTACCATAAACTGCAGCTGTACTAGAAAAAATTAATTTTTTAACATTAAATTTAATAAGAATATCAATTAAATTCTTAGTCGCTAAAAAGTTGTTAATATAAAATTTTTTTGCAATAGGATCTCTTAAATTAGTATAGCCTGCTAAGTGAACTACAATATCAATTTTATTTTCTTTAAAAAAATTATTTAATTTAGAATTATTTTTTAGATCAATATTATAAAATTTATCACAGTTTAAGTATTTTTTTTTTCCGCTAGATAAATTATCAATAACGAAGATCTTAAAAAGTTTCTTATATTTTTTTTTTAAATGAGAACAAAAAACAGATCCTATAAAACCAGCTCCTCCAGTTACTAAAATACTAACTTTACTATTATTCAATTTCTTCTAAACTTATAAAATTAGGTCTATTTTTTACCTCTTGATGTACTCGTCCAACATACTCGCTAATTAAACCTAGAAGAAAAAAAATTATAATATTAAAAAAACAAATTATTAAAAAAATACTTGTCCAGCCTGGGATAATATCTTTCAATATATAAGAACGTAACGCATAAATAGAAAGTGCTATAAAAACAAAGCACATAATTATACTTAAAAAAAATGAAAACCGCATAGGGTAATTAGAAAAACTTATAATTCCATCTACAGCAAAATTAATCATTTTTTTTAGAGACCAGCCAGTTTTACCTTCGGCTCTATTTGGTCTTTGAAAAATTACACTTTCAGATTTGAAACCCATCCATGGAATGATTGCTCTATAAAATAAATTTTTTTCTTTAAATTTTTTAAGTTCAAAAAGAACTTTTTTATCGAAAATTCTAAAATCGGATGTTTGCTCGGGTATTTTAATGTCTGATAAAAAATTAAATATTTTATAATACAGAATTGATGTAATTTTTTTAAAAAATTTTTCATTTGTCTTAGCTCTTTGAGCATAAACAATATTAGCGTTACCTAAAATAATTTTATTATACATTTCTTCTAAAAGTTCTGGTGGATCTTGTAAATCCACATCTAAAATCAAAACATAGTCAGCTTCAGTTTTTTGAATTCCACAAAATAGAGCTGATTGATGACCAAAATTTCTTGAAAACTTAACTGCTTTAATATTTTTATCTTTGCCACTTAACTCTTTAATAATTCTCCAAGTGTCGTCTACTGAACCATCATCTATAAAAATAATATTGTAACTAATATTAAGTTTATTAATGACAAAAATAATCTTTTCATAAAAAGTTAGAATATTTTTTTCTTCATTAAAACAAGGGGCTATGACTGATAACTTATGAGGCATTAATTCTTTGTTATTTCATATTAATAATTAACAAAATATTGATAACTATAAAATATATTTATGATATTAGTTTCTTTTTATAATCCAATTTTCCATAACCAAAATATCCATTTTAGTTCTTAAAAAACAGTCTAAGGCCTCCTCAGGTTTGCAAACTATTGGCTCATTCTCATTAAAAGAAGTGTTTAAAATAATTGGAACTCCAGTAATTTTATAAAACTCTTTTATTAATTTATAATATCTTGGATTATCTTCTTGTTTTACTGTTTGCAGCCTTCCTGTCCCGTCTAAATGAACTACTCCTGGAACTATAGATTTTTTATCTTCTCTAAATTTTAAAACTCTAGTCATAAAATAATCTTCTTCAGAAAAGTTTTCAAACCAGGAATTTGCTTCTTCCAACAAAATTGAAGGAGCAAAAGGTCTGAAGGACTCCCTTCTTTTAATTTTAATATTAAGAATATTTTTAATATCTTTATTTCGAGGATCTGAAATGATTGATCTATTGCCCAGAGCTCTTGGGCCCCACTCCATTTTTCCTTGAAACCAGCCTATCACTTTTTGCTCAGAAGTTTCTTTAGCAATATCAGAACACAACTTATCTTCGTTTTCTGCAAGTGAAATTGTGAAATCATTTTTATTAAGTTTGATATCACTTTGTTCAATCACGGTACCAATATATGCATTTGTATAATTAATTCCAAGATAAGCAGACATACTTCTTGCTGGTTTTAATTTTGAAATCCGTTCCCAGGCAATATAAGCTGCACCTATTGAACCGCCGCCATCTCCTGCATTAGAAGGAATAAAGAGCGAAGTAAAATTTGTATTGTTCAAAATTTTACCATTAGCTAAAGAGTTTTGAGCGCATCCTCCCGAAAGTGTTAAATTATTTATTTTATATTTTTTGTAAATGAAATTTAAAATATTAAATAAGGCATTCTCATAAATTCTTTGAACGCTTGCTGCAATATTTTTATGATGATCTGTTAACGCTTCATCACTTCTTCTTGGTGATCCAAAAATAGAATTTATTTTTTCATTAAGTAAATTATTTGTAACCGGACAGACATTATCCCAGGAATAGGATAATTTTTTTTTATGATGATTAAAATATTTTAAATTTAATTGAAATTCTCCATTATTTTTTAAAGTAATAATCTTTTTAAACTTATTTATCTCAGAATCTTTGCCTAAGGCCGATAATCCCATTAGTTTATATTCATCACCATAGTTATGGAAGCCTAAAAATTGCGTAAATGCTTCATAAAAAATTCCTAAAGAGTGGGGAAAAAATATCTTACTATCAATTGTAACTTTATTTTTATTAATAGTGCCCCAGCTTGTACTGACAAAATCTCCAAAGCCATCGATAGATAAATTTACAGATTTATCGTAAGGGGAGTCATAATAAGACGACGCTAAATGTGCTAAATGATGCTCTACATTAATTAATTTGCAATTTTGCTTTAATTTTCCAATTTTAAACTCTATTAATTTTAAGATATTCTGTCTTCTAATTTTATTATTTAACTTTTCAAAATAAAAATTCAAATTAGGTTTGTTTAAAAATATATATTTAATTTTTGTTAAAATATTTGCGGCCGGGCTTTGATTAAGTGCAACATAGTCTACATTATCAATACTTATACCCTCAAATTCTAAACATTTTTTAATAGACAATGTAGGAAAACCGGCCCAATGTTTAATTCTATTAATTCGCTCTTCTTCCAGAGCAATCAAAACTTTACCATCTTTTAATAAACAGGCCGAAGAGTCAGCATGGTAACAATTTAATCCTAATATATAGGTCATAAAAATTTGCTAAATTTAAAAATTATTTAAGAATTTAATAAATGCTTATATGTTTTCATGTATTCTTTAAATATTAGACTCCATGTAAATTTTTTTGCCAATTTAACTGCATTTTTAGATTTAATAAAAAATTCGTTACTTTTCATTCTAAAAATTTTTAATAAATTAATTTTTAATTCTGGTTGAATTTTATTTATTATCCAGCCGGCATTATATCGCGCAATAAATTTCCAAGGAGTAGCGGTGGTTGTTAGAACTGGAAGTCCTCTCGACAGTGACTCTAGAATTGAAATTCCGAAGTTTTCATTTTTTGTAGGTAAAATAAAAAGATCATATTGGCTAAATAATTTAATTTTTTCTCTATTGTCATAAATAGGATTTAAAAAATTAATTTTAACATTTTTATTATTAAGCATTTTCTTAAAATACTCATTATTATCTCCGTCACCAACAATGTCTAGTGTCCAATCTGAATTGCCAATTGTTTGCCAAGCATGTATTAACTCTGGCAAACCTTTTTTATGATGTAATCTAGAAAAAAATAAAGCCTTTTGATTAAGTTTTTTTGTAATTTTTTTTTTAATAAACCTATCAAAAACTCCGAAGGGCAAAATAATAGTCTTAAAATTTTTGTGTAATTTCAATAAATTTTTTTTTTCACTGTTAGAAGCGCAATGAATAAGGTTAGCTTTCAAAAGAATTTTTTTTTGATATAATTTCCAAGCGACCATTTTTTTTATTTTTTTTTGATTTAAAGACCATGGCTCGTAAAGCCCCATAGTATGAATAATTAATTTTTTTTTCATTTTTAAAGCTAATAGACATAGCCTTACATGAAACAAACTCCATCCACCGAAAATATGAAAAATATCGTAATTTTGAAGTTTTTTTTTATATAATAAAAAATTTTTTTTATCAATAATTAGAAATTTAATTTTATTACTTTTTAATTGTTGAACAATATCTTTGATAGCTGTGTAAGGACCTCCAGCATCTGGATTAAAAATATCTATTACAAAACAAATATTCATATTTACAATTTTTTCAATTAACCTTTCTATTAAATAAATCTAAAAATTTAATTTATCGATAATTTGTTAACATTAATTTATATTTTTATAATCTTGTGTTATAAAAAAATATCTAGAACCGTAATATTTAAACAATTCAGGATAATCATTTTTTAGATCAAAATAATGCAGTATATGAAAATTTTTTAGCTCACGTTTTCTAGTGAAACCATTTATATCAAAATAAGTGCTTTCTTTTAAATTAAGATTATCAGATACATAAAATCCAATTGTATTGGCATTATTGTTATCATATTTTTTACTTATTGAAGATTTTTTAAAATTTTCTTTTGTAAAATCAGTCAATGTTAATGCATAATAATGTCTAGGTTTAGTGGAGCAAAAATAAGGCAATTCCCAAAAAAAAGTTTGATTATCAGAATATATAATTTCTTTATTTTTTTTTATTTTTTTACAAATTTCTCTAAAATTATCATAAAATTTATGCGTGGATTGATCGTAATTCATGTTTCTAAATTCTGCAATTTGAGTTTCTTTGTAAAAATCTTTTTGATTATCGAAAAAATAATTAAAATTATTTTTTATATTTACAAAGGACTCCCTATAGAATTTATCCAAACCAGAAATTTTGGCTTCAGGAAAAACACCCTTTGAATAAAAAAATAATAAAATAATAACAATTGTATAAAACGAAATTCTAATTTTTTTATTCTGAATAATTTTATTTAATAAATAATAAGAGATAACTAATGCAATAATTGAACCACTTGCAATTTTGCTAAGAGCTGGAATATGTATATTTTGTAAAATTAACGATAACGAATAAATAGAAATAATACTTACTCTATGCTTTATAAGTTCGTCTTCTACCCAATTCTTATTAATTACTCGTTTATAAAAAATTAATAGACAACAAGAATAAGAAATAAAAATTAAAAGCCAGTTTATCCAAAAATAATGAATAGATTTTATAAATGTTAAAAAAATCTCTCTATAGGGAGCTAAAAAAAAAATATAAAATTTTCTAAGGGGAGAAAGATCATTTTTGATGTAATAACCGATATTTATTAACGATTGCCACTTATAAAGGGGGTATACTAATTCTTTCCAAATCAAATAATTTGAAGAGACTAGCATATAAATTACAAATACAGCTAAAGGAATAAAAAATCCCAAAATATAAAATTTTAAATTTTTAAAACTTTTTTCTTTAAAAAAAAGCGATTCAAAAAAAATATAAAAAAAGATAATTCCAGCAGACATCAAAACTGTTTCTCTAATTAAACAAGCTGATGCTAAACATAATCCTGAAAGAAAATAACTATTTCGTTCTTTATTAAGAATAAAATACAAACTAAGAACTACAGGAAAAAAAGATAGATAATTGGACCAGGGTAATTCAGGTGCTGGATGAATATTTATTAGAATTAAAATAAAAAAGAAATTATCAAGCAAGCTAAATTTTAATCTTAAACAAATTAATAAAATAAAAAAAATTGATAAAAAATAAAAAATATTTGTTATTAAAAATATAGAAAAAGCGTTTCTTCCAAAGACAAATAAACTAAAAGCATTAACTAAAGGCGTTCCAATCCCATAAAGCACATTAATCTCTTCATAAGGCTTCTTACCATTTAATAATTGGTCAGCCTCATTAAAAAGTAATAAAATATGATTTGAAAATATGTTTCTGCTAAAAAGAACAGAGTTAAGAAAATAAAAGACAATAACTAAAAAAATTAATATTAATAAATTTTTTTCTTTAAAAAAAAAAGAAGTTTTATTTTTTTCTTTAAAGAAGAACATTAAATAATAGATAAAGTTAATTACAACTCTTAAATAAATTTATACCAATTTTTTCGAAAACCTATACTTTTATCATCAATAATATAATCAAAAGAGGGTTTGCCAAAAATTAATCTGTGAAACTTAACATTCCAAGCTTTCAATTGCTTGTAAGTTAATTGATATCCCCTTTTTTTTGCTACATTTATATTTTCGTTACTTCTTCCCATAAATCTTGCTGTAAAAATAATAACTATATTACCCTCAGAATATATTTCATTGATTTTTTTAATTGCTTTTTTAATAGGTTTGGAAGCAGAATAATAATTTTTTTTAGTATCACAAATAACACCATCCATATCAAAACAATAAGTTCTCATTATTTTGACTTTATGTTTAATCTTCCTCATATTTCTTATATTTTTTTAAAAAAACATTATCTTTAATAAAACATTTTATTTTTTGAAATATTTTTTAAATTAATATATTTATTTGACAACAAATCTTTAATAAAAAATATCTTAGGTAATAAATATTTTTCTTTATAGTACGAATAATCTTTGTATTCCCTTAACAATAAAGGAATATGTAATAAAAAATATAATGCTGTCATAATATTATAAAATGGTACAAATTTCTTTATTTTTTCCACTTTGACAAATTTTTTCCATACTTCTATATTATGAGATGTATTTAAATGATTAAAATGCAATGAAGTAAGACGAGGCAGAACAATAAATTGTTTTAATTTACCATCATAAAAATTTACTGGCCAATCCGCAAGTCTTGAAATTTTTTTATTTCTATTTAAAATATATTTGCATGCTTTTTTTGTAATTTGATAACATGTCGTATACGGAAGAGTAAAACAGGTTTTGTATAAATAAAATTTATTTAATATTACTTCTAAAGGCTTTTTATATACAAGACCAGAGGAGTGATAAATTTGTATAATATCATATTCTTTTTTACAAAAAAAATATTCTAAATTTAACCAATCGCATAAGGTTTTTGAAGGATAGCAGTCATCTTCCATTATTACTGCGTTCAGTATTTTCTTTTTTACAATATACTTATAAATTCTTAAGTGGCCTTCTGCATTAGAAATCTCCGGATATGTCATGTCTCTACCTAATATATTTAAACATTTTTTTTTATTATATTTATTATATAAAATTTTAAAATTGTTTGGACTTCTTCCGTCTATTGCATAAAAGAATTTATGATTAATTTTTAAAAAATTAAGTCTTTTCCTTATTATATGCTCTCTATGAGAATTTTTAATAGTTAATACAAAAACATTAATTCTTTTTTTCATTTTAAAAATTTATAATAACTGCTAATTCTGTATTTAAAGTACGAATATTTATAAATTATGATTATATTTATATATTCAAATAATATATTAAAAATTTGATAACAAATCTTAAAAATTTAAAAAAAAATAATATAATTGCAGCAAAAGTTTGCATTATAGGAGGTGGAACTGCAGGGTTATTTTTGGCACACAGATTAAGATTAAGCAAAATTCCAGTAACAATTGTAGAGGCGGGAGAAGATCAGACCGATAAATTAAAAAACTTTATTTATAAGATTAAGAATAATTCTTATGAACAATCCATAGTAAATAAAAATTTTTCTCTTGGAGGCACTTCGACAATTTGGGGGGGGCAAATGATACCTTTTCAAAAATCTGATATAAATAAAAGAGACTATATAGGAATAAAATCATGGAGCATTAAATATAAACAAATTGCTAAATATTTTCCAATTGTAAAAAAATGTTTTAAGTTTGAATTTTTAAAAAATAAATCAAAATTTTTTAAAAAGAAAATACAATATTTTAATTTTAGCAATAAGGATTTCGATTTAAGGTTTTCTACATTTATAAAGCCTAAAATAAAAAATTTTTACCATTTTTTTTATAAAAATATAAAAGAAGATGATAAACTAAATATTTATATCAATGCAAAAGTTTTTGAAATAAATAATTCAAAAAATAACAATTCTATTAAAAATATAAGAGCAAAAAGTGACAATGGAAATACTCTTCAAATAGAAACTGACATAGTGATTATTTGTTGCGGAGCAATTGAATCTACAAAACTTTTATTAATTTACAATAAACAAAATAATAACTTTATAAAAAATAAAAAGAGTCCATTAGGAGATTTTTTTTGTGATCAACTATCTTTTGTATGCGGAGAATTTCTTATAAAAGATTGGAAAAATTTTATTCTGTATTTTTCACCTATTTACAAACATGGATTAATACATAATCCTAGATTAGAATTAAAAAATAAATTTCAAAAAAAAAATAAAATATCCAGTGCGTACTGTCATTTCATTTTTGAACATAAAAAAGAGTATTGGTTAAATTTAATAAAAAATCTTTTTATAACAAAAGAAATTATCTTTAAATCTATACTATCAATTATATTATCCTCTCCTAAAATAATAAAAGATATGTACAATTTATTCTTTTTTCGAGTTCTACATAAGTCTGTATGGTTTAATACGACAAGCAAAATATTATTTTCTATTGTTTTGGAGCAATTACCGGATTTTAATAACAAAGTATTTCTTAAAAAAAATACGTTAAATACTAATAAATTAATTATTGACTGGAAGATAAAAAGAAAAGACACCGAGAGTATTAAATTGATATGTAATGCATTTAAAAATGCATGGGAAAAGGGTGGATTAAATAAAATTGCGGAATTAAAAGTAAAAATGCCAAAAAGTTTTACAACAAAAAATAATTTTAAAGCAGCGCACCATCATACTGGCACAATTAAAATTGGCTCTCAAAGATCTAATTCTGTTGTTAATAATAACTTAAAATTATGGGACATAAATAATCTCTATATTTGCTCTACGGCAGTTTTTCCAAGTTCTAGTTGCTCAAATACAGGATTTATATTATTGGCTCTTGCAGCAAGATTAGAAGATCATTTAAAAAAAAAAATAATTTATAGTCAAAATAAAAAAACTGTTTAAATTTAATATAATAAACTTTATTTTTCGAAAGATTTATAAAAATAAATTTTTAGATATGATATAAATAATTTAGTTTAAAGTTAATTTTAAAAATATCAATAAAAATGTATAAAAAGAAAAATTATATTCAATTATCTTTTTTTAAAAGCTATTTTAAAAATTTACAATTAGTAATTAACAATATTGATTTAGATAAATTGTTATCGATTGCAACTTTTTTAGAAAAAAAAATTACTAACGGTAAAACTATTTTTGTTGCTGGAAATGGAGGTTCTGCCTCAATAGCAAACCACTCCCTTTGTGACTTTAATAAAGGTGTAAAATTTTCAAGTAAGAAAAAATTAAAACCTAAATTCATTTCACTCTCTAATTCAATAGAAACAATAACAGCAATATCTAATGATATTAATTATAATGAAGTTTTTGCTAGTCAATTGGAGAGTTATTCTAAAATAGGAGACTGCTTAATATGTTTTAGTTCATCAGGGCAATCTAAAAATATTATTAATGCAATTAAATTTGCAAAAAAAGCAAAAATAAAATCTATTCTTTTTCAAGGTTTTGGTGCGTTAAATAAAAATATTAGTCCCGATTACTACATTAATCTTAAATTTAAAAACTATGGAATTACAGAAGATATATTTCAATCTATTATTCACATTCTATCTCAATATATTAGATCCAAATTCGTATCGAAAAATATTATATTATAACTCTCTAAAAAATATACTCATAACGCAGAATATCTAAATATTTTTTTATGAAATTATTAAAAGAAATTATTTATATTTTTTTTAGTAATTGGATTAATATTAATCTATTTTTTCTAAAAATATTTAGTAAAAAAAAATACATATATTCTAAAAAAATTTCTTTTGGTGATACTTTCACTTTTTATATTAACAATTACTTTAAAATAAAGAAATATAAATTAAAAATCATTATTTTTAGCAGACTAGAACATGAAATTTCTAAACTTTTTTTTTCCAAAAGATTTATTATTAAGACATTATTTTTAATCCCAAAATTTATACCTGTATATAGAATTAATATTTTATTACTTAAAAAAAAATATTTTAAACCCAGTGACGATTTTGAATTAGATTACAGTAAAAAATTAATATTTAGCAATCTTAAAATATTACTGACTAAACTATTAAAAAAAAATATTAATAATGTTTCTAAAGAAGTAAAAAAATTAAGAGGTCAAAAATTTATATTAATATTTGTGAAACACTATAAGAAAAATATTAGTTTAAGAGGATCAGAACCTAGACAAACAGGCAATTTTCAAAAAATATATCAAACTATTAACTTTCTCTTAAAAAAAAAAATCAAAGTTGTTGTCATGGGCAATAAATATGACAAAAGTTTTGGAATGCTTAAAAATAAATATTACAATCGTAAAAATATCATTTTTTTTGACAAGATATCATTAAACCACTCTATTTTTGATCAACTTTATGTTCATTATTATAGCTTATTCTATATTGGCAGTGATTCTGGTGCTCTAATTATTTCTAGATATTTAAAAAAAAAAATGATCATTTTTGATTCTGTAAGAAATAATGATGAATCTTATCAAAAATCAAATGATAACCTTATATTATTTAAAAAAATTATTTATAATAAAAAAAAACAAGTTTTATCACAGCAGACACATATAAATAATATTAAAAATATTGTTGGTAAGTACGTAATTAAAGAAAATAGTTATTTAGAAATTAAAAATGCGTTAAAAAAAATGAACTATAAATTACAATCGTAATATTTTAATTTTTTTTTCATTTATTGAAAAATAAACTTATTTATATTAAAATAATTTAGATTGTTATTTAATTAATTTTGTTCTTCTGTATTTCTGTATTTAAATTTTCTTAAGTCAATTTTAAGTACTCACTCAACGCCAACTTCCAATTCCTTAATTGGATTTTTTTTGATTTTAAAGATGTTTTTAATGGTTTAATTCCTAATGATGGAAAATCACTGTCTTTTGCCGAAATAATTTTACTAGAAGATTTTAATTTTTTTTTAATTTCTTGAACAAATTTCCAATAACTTATTTTTCCTTTGTTAGCCACGTGATAAATTCCAAATTTTTTTTTTTTAGTTAGTATTGAAAAAAGAGCAAAAGCAGCATCTCTTGCATATGTAGGTGAGTCTATTTTATCCTTTGCGATTTTTAAGGTTTGATTTGATTTTAACCCATCTATAACCTTATCTACAAAACCTTTTAATTTATTTTTTCGCTCTCCATATAAAGTTGGAAATCTTAAGATATAATATTTTTTACATATAGAACTTACAAACAATTCTGATAAATATTTTGTTCCGCTGTAAACGTTATTTGGTTTAGCAATATCGTTTTCATTGTAACTTCTTGTTTGTTTGCCATCAAATACTGCGTGGGTGCTAGTTTGCACTAAAATTATATTTAATTTGGCGCATATCTTTGCTAAATTTAAAGCGCCTATACTGTTTATCGAAAATGCTTTTTCATAATCAATTTCGCATTGATTAATACCAACTAAAGCTGAAGAATTAATAACTACTTTTGGTTTAATAGATTTAATTTTTTTATTTAAAATTTCAATGTCTAGTATATTAAGGTTTTTGCTCGGATAATGAATTAACTTCATTTTTTTTAAGTTAATATTTCGCAATTCTGTCCCGAAGCAACCACTTGCTCCAATTAACAAAATCTTCATTTTTTAAATAAAATTAATATGATTAGGCTTTTTTGCTATTAAATTTTTATAATCTTCTTTAATTAAATCAAGTTTAGTTTTTCCCTCATGAAATAAAAATCTATTAATATAATGCTGTCTGCAGTTTGATTCGCAATCTTTATTCACATTTACTTCTTTTCTGACTTTTTCCTGAACTATCCAATATCTGTCGCTCTGCCAAATTTCTTTAAAAGATTTTTCTATGACATTACCCATTAAAAATTCATCTCTTCTTTCATTGAACCAATGTCCGCATGGAAACAGATCTCCACGTCCACTAAGGCCTAAAATAAATTGAGTTCCATGACAAGAGTCATAATCCTTCCATCCCCCATTTAAAACTTTTTTCCATTTAACATTTACTGTGTAGTTTTTATTAGAGTATTGCTCAGCTTCTTTAAAAATATCCAAAGCTTCTATATACTCTCCTTTGGGAGAATCTAATCTGCTATCATAAGTATCTGAGCAAGGTTTAACTACAAAATAATCTACGCCGCATTCTTTTCCTAATTTTGACAAGGGTACAATGTCATTCATGTTTTCTTTGGTAACAACCATTTGAAAACCCACCACACACTCGTAATTTTTTTCTTTTTTAAGTGCAGTCAAAGCTCTGGCATTATCTAAAACTCTGTCCATCTGTTTGACTCTATGAATCTTTTCGAATGTCTCTTTAGTGCCTGCGCTTATGTTAAATCTAATCCATTTAAGACTGTTTAGAATAACATCTAGCTTTTTATGATCTATTTTTATTCCATTTGTTGCTAAACTTAAATCTAAGCCTATATCTTTGCCGTAACTTATAATTTCATAAAAATCTGGGTGCAAAGTATTTTCACCCTCTCCTATAAGAGCAATTGATCTTACACCAATATCCTTTGCGTCTCTAAAAGTTCTTTTTACAGCTGCTGTAGGCATATGAAATATTTTTTTTGAATTGGTGCCAAAACCATCTCGATTTTGAATGACTCCATAACAAAAGGTACATGCCATATTACACCCGCTAGAAATACCCATATCGATATGAAGCGGTGCTACTCTTTCCCCTTTTTGCCAAGCCTCAACTCTATCTAAATGCCAAAAAAGTTTATGGCTATCCATATTCCATTTATCTTCAACTTTTTTTTCATCTTTACTTAATTTAGACATATTAAATAAATGTGTAATTTCACTTTTAGCAAATTCTCCAGATTTAATATCGATCTTAATATTTTTAAATTCTAATAAAGATTCTTTGATTTTTTTTTTAATAATAATAATATCTTTTTCATCTTCACTGCTTTTTTTAGATATTAAGATATTAATATTATCTCGATAAATATTAATTCCTTGTATTCTTCCGGAGTTAACGACGCTTTCTTCGGATGAAATATCTTTAATCTTATTAAGTTTTTGAGCTACTTCTATTTCACTGATCATTCGATTGATAACTTATAAGATATTTTACCAATTTTTACTAATTTTTTTATCAGTTTTAAGACTTATAAAATTTGGTCCTATGTTTTTGTAGCTTTTAAAGACTGCTTTTTCAGTTTCATTTCCATCCTTTGGAAAATAAGATTTTATATTTTTAAACAGGCTCATTAGTTTTTTGGCATTTAATTCTGAATGCGTTGGTCCAAGATTTGGATAGTCGGCAAATCCAACTAAGCAAACATTGGCTTTTTGCTGATCAATATCTAACTTAATTTGTTCAAAGGGCCTTTCGATCAAAAAAGGTGTTATTGTATAAACCCAAGGCTTTAACCCCTCCAAAGCCATTCCAGCTGCAGCGCCAATTATGCTTTGTTCACATATGCCCATGTTAAAAAATCTTTTTTTATGATTTTTTCTAAATTCATCAAAAATTCCATAACCAATATCTCCTACCAATAAAACTATTTTGTCATCTTTATATGCGAGCTTATTTATTAATTTTCCAAATCTTCTTCTCATTTTATTCCCAATCTTTTTTGGGCAATAGCAATATCATTTGCGCCAATTTTTCGAGCATGCCATATAGGATCATTTTCAAATTCTTTTATGCCCTTACCTTTTATGGTATTTAATATAATAGCTGTCGGTCTACCATTTTTTTTATTATTTTTAAGTGAATTTATTAAAGAAAAAAAAGAATGACCGTCTTTTACGTTTCTGCAATTCCAATTAAAAGCTTTAAATTTTTTAATTAAATTATTTAATGGAAGTGCATCGTCTAACTTTGTTAAGGCTTGAATTTTATTATAATCAATAAGTACCACTAAGTTATCCAAATTATGTTTTGCTGCAATTAATAAAGACTCCCAGGTGGTTCCTTCTTGGCATTCTCCATCGCTTATTAAAACATAGATATTGCCATTTATTTTTATTTTTTTTCTTGCAAATGCCATTCCAGTGGCTATAGGCAAACCATGACCCAAACTTCCGGTTGTACAATGAATCCCATTTTTTTTATCTATTTCTAAATGAGTTGTGATCTTAGTTTTAAAACCTTTTTGCCTTAACAATATGCAAAGCGGAAAAGAAGCATGAGCTTTACTTAATATAAATTTATCGTTTCTTTTTAATATAATTTCATAAAGCGTTATCAATATTTCAATCATTGAAAAACTACCACCTAAATGAGCTTCTCCTTTTTTTACAAATTCCGCAAAGGTGCTTTGCCTAAGATTCCTTGCTTTTTCCTGCAATTTCTTAATATTCATAATTGCCTAATTCTATTTTAATGCGTGCTCTAAATATTTTTTAAAATATATTTTATTCAATATAGATTTGCTTGCGTAATTTTCAGCATTAATTGCAGCCGATATAGATGCTATAAAAAGTGAGATATCCATAGGTATTTGAGATTTTAAGCATGTTGCAAGAACTGGAAACAAAGCGTCTCCAGCACCCACTTTATCTACTACTTGTCTCGCAAAAGCAGGAACTAATACTACTTCTTTAGTTTTAGTTGAATAAATTGTTGCTCCATTTTTTCCGTGAGTCACCGCTATAAATTTACATTTTATAATTTTTTCTAACTTTTTAATTAAATCAGCACGATGTGAATTCTTATCTCTAAGTTCTTGTCTTAATTCTGTTTCATTCATTAATACAAGGTCTGCTTTTTTGTAATCTGCTATAGTATGATAACCAGCGCTGAATGCGTTTACCTGAGCATTTACCGCAAGAAATTTATTATGTTTATAAATTTCATCTCTTAATTTTTTACTAAAAAAACCATGGCCATAGTCTGCTATTATCACTAGGTCAGAATTTATAATTAAATTTTTAAATTTTTTAATTAACAATTTTTCTTCAACACTTGAATTTTCTCTTTCCGTGACATTATAAATGCCTAGAAGTTTAGTATTATCAACCTCTTCAATAAATCTTTTCTTTACAATCGTAGGTATATTTTTTCTTACGATAAATTTAAAATTTATATTATTTTTTAATTCCCTCTCAATTTTTTTTTTGTAACTATCTATCGAACCAACTGCTGATAATAAATTTACTTTTTTAGATAAAGAAGCTAAGTTTTGAGCTATAGACAATACTCCGCCTAAATATTTTTCAGATTTTTTTTCTTGCATTACCATATAAGACTCCTTTCCAGACTTGCCTATTGCTTTGCAGAAAACATAGTCATCAATGATAGCTTCGCCGGCTACTAAAGGAATATTGTCATTTAATTTATCTAAAAAATTTATTATAGACTTGCTGCTATATTTTTTTTTTATTTTTTTTAGAAATTCACTTTGTTCTTGATTATAAAAAAACTCATTATTAATTATTTTGCTAGAACTAAATGTTTGCCCTTGGGTAAATAATATTTTTCCGCCATGTTTCTTAACTTCATTTTTCTCTAAATCAATTTTTTTAGTAATGTCATCTTTAGATTTTTTGTAATCACTTCCTTTTACATAAAAATGAGGTTTAATTTTTTTAATTACATGAACCGCTGATTGCTCATTGCTTAACACTACATAATCAATGATCTCTAGAGATGCCAAAGCATGAAGTCTTAATTTTTCTTTAAAATATGGTTTTCCTGGCCCTTTTAAGACTTGTTTATCTGCTGTAATTGAAACAATGAGGATATCAGATTTTTTTTTTGCTTGCTCGAAGTGATAAATATGACCTGGATGAAGCAAATCAAAAACACCGTGACATAATGCAATTATTTTTTTATCTTTTTTTAATAAAAAAATAATTTTTTCTAATTCTGCCAAAGTATAAATTTTTTTTTTCATTTTATATTTAATTTATTCATTCTCTTAATATTGAAATACAAATCATTATTTAAAGAATCTTGAAATAATTTATTTTCAAAAGCAAATTTTAAATCATTTACCGCATCTGAAATAGTAAATTTAGTTTGAAAATTTAGTATTTTTTTAATTTTATCAGAGCAAATATGATATGATCGATTGTCATTAGTTTTGATTTTAAAAATCTTTACATCATTACCTGTATTTTTTTTTACAGTATCAGCTATTTCAGCTACAGTTTTATTCTCCCATCCAGCATTAAAAATCTGACCGTTAACGTTATCTGATTTTGCCTCTATTAAAATTTCATAAGCTCTTATCATGTCATTAATGTGAATATTTGGCCTTAACTGAGTTCCTCCGAAAATAGAGATTTCTCTTTTGTGAAATGCAAGATTTGAAAAAATATTTACTATAACATCTAATCTTTGTCTTATTGAATACCCACAGACAGTGGCTGGTCTAATTATAACAGTTTCAAAATATTGGCTTTTATATTTATTTAAAATTTTCTCACAATCTGCTTTAAATTTTGAATAATCAGTTAAAGGCTCCAATGTCATATCTTCGCTAACATTTAATTCTGATTTAATTCCATAAACACTGGATGATGATGCGTATATAAATCTTTTTATACCGCCATTCAAACTTGCTTGGACTAATGGTTCAAACGCATCAAGATTTATTGATTTTCCCAAACTTGGATTAAGTTCAAAACTCGGATCATTAGAAATACAAGCTAAATGAATAACAATATCATGATTTTTAAGACTCTGTTTAAGTAATTTTTCATTCCTGATGTCTCCTTTAATCAATTTAATTTTTTTATCATTTTTAAAAACGTTTTCTCCATATAAAAAAAGATCATAAACAGTAACCTCGTAATTTTTTGTAACAAGATAATCACTCAAGACCGATCCGACATAACCTCCTCCACCAGTTATAAATATTTTTTTCATCTTAGGTATTTCACCCACTCTTTAGTTGCTAAATTGATCTTTTTTTTTGTCCACAGTGGAGCATTTTTCCAGTATTGAATATTATTTATCACTTCCTTAATACCAGACTTTAATGAAATTTTTGGACTCCATTTTAAAAATTTCTTAATCTTTTTTATATTAGCTTCTGTTTTATAAGGCTCGCCAGGTCTCCAAGGTATAAATCTTTTTTTATTAGATATTAAGGATGCTAAATAATTAACAGTTTCAGGAATACCTCTGCCAAGATTAAAAATTTCATTTTTATATTTTGATATTGCAGCTTTATAAAATGCATCACATACATCACTTACATATAAAAAATCTCTTTTTTGTTTTCCATCGCCAACTATAGTTAAGGGATAATTAGATAATTTTTGTTTTAAAAAAACACCAATAACAGCGCCATAAACATTATTTGTTCTTGATCTTGGTCCATAAGCATTAAATATTCTTATAGATATAGTTGGAATCTTATAAACCTTTGACCAATGAAAGCAAATTTGTTCACCAACATATTTTGAAAAAGCGTAAGGATGCTCAATTTTAATTTTTTGCGTCTCATCCGTTTTATTATTATTTACTCCATAACAAGAAGAGGATGCTGCATAAATAAATTTTTTTAAATTAAATTTTTTTTTTATCACATCCATAATAATTGCAGTATTCAAGGCATTATTTTGAAAATATTCTAACGGATTTTCAATTGAAGGAATTAGCTCTCCATGCCCAGCAAAGTGAAAAACATAATCTAATTTTTGTAGCTTTTTTTTTTGGCATAATTTTTTAAAATCTTTTATGTTTCCTCTTATAAAATTAAAATATTTATTTTTTAATGAATTTTTTAAATTTTTAATTTTACCGGACGCCAAGTTATCAATACCATAAACAACATGACCTTTTTTTAAAAGATAGTCTGTCATATGACTACCTATAAAACCAGCGCAGCCAGTAATTAATGATATTTTTTTCATAAAATTTTTATTAAATAAAAAATTAAATATTTCTTTTGTCGAATTTTTTACGATAAATTATAATTTTTACTTTTTGCAAAATATAAGTTTTTTTATAAAATATTGCAAAATATATATTAATCGTTTGAGAGCCAATCAAAAAAATCTATAAAGGGTGTTAAAATTATAAAAAATATAAATGGTTTCTTTAAAAAGAAATGCTAATAGAGGTTTGATTAAATCTATGATTAAAAAAAATAATGCCTGTAAAATATGCGACTCCAAAAATATTAAAAAAATACTAAGATTTAAAAATTTCCCTCTTACCGGAATATTCACAAAGAATAAAAGTCAAAAAGCAAATATTTTTAATCTAAATCTTTACATTTGTAATGAATGTAGTCATTTACAATTGGGTTCATTTGTATCGAACAAAATTCTATATAATAAAAAATATGCAAATAGAACTTCGGTATCGCATTTGTCAGAGCAAGCCTTTTTCTTTCTAAAAGAATTTATTTTTAAAAATACGAAAAATTATAAACTTGGAAATATTCTAGAAATAGGATGTAATGATATAACAATGTTAAAGAAGTTTAGCAGATATTCCAAATCTGCTGTTGGAATTGATCCTATATGGAAGGGCAAAAAAAAATTTAAAAGAGGAAAAGTGTCTGTTATTGGAAAATATATAGAAGAAATAGATTTTCAAAAAGATGTAGGCTTTCAGGCGGACACTGTTATTTCAACACATAACTTAGAACATATTGAAAATCCAAAAAAAGTTTTGTCTCGTTTAGTTAAAAACTTAAAAGATGATGCGATAATTTTTATTGAGGTTCCAGATGCGTCATCAATGATTAAAAATTTAAGATTTGACCAAATATTTCACCAACATTATCAATATTTTAATCTTAATTCATTAAAGAATCTCGCAGAACAGATTGGTTATGAAGTCTTTGATCATGCTATAAATAAAGAGTTTTGGGGCGGATCTTTATTAACTGCAATAAGAAAAAAAAAATCGCAGAACAAATTAATTTTAAAAAAAATAAAAAATTTTGATAAATTAATAATTAATAAATTTTCTAAATTTAAAGAAAAATATCTAAAGTTAAGCGAAAAAATAGTTTCGTTAAAATCAAATATTTATGGATATGGCGCAGGTCAGATGACTCCTTCTTTTTCATACCATTTAAAAAATAATTTTAAAAAAATAATTAACATAATTGATGATAACAAATACAGAAATAATTTTTATTACCCTGAACTTGAACCTCAAATACAATTTGCAAAAAGACATGCTTTAAATAAGGATAATTATTATTTAATTACTGCTTTGGACGGAACAAAAGCTATTAAGAAAAAATTGCAAAATAACAAAATAAATAAGATAATCTCAGCTCTCTAAATCAAATCATGAAGGAGAGTCTATTTATATTAGCAAACACAAAGAGGTCTTTATTTGGCATTGGTGATTATATTAGAATAATGTCAGTTATAAATAATTTAAATTTTAAAAAAAATATTGGTTAAGTAACGAAATTCTTCTTCCAATTACCGGGGATACTAAATTATTTTTGAAGTAGATAATATTAAATATTCAAAAAAATATGATTTAAAAAATAGTTATTAAATTAAAAACTATGTACAATCAAAATTTATGAAAAAAATCAAAATTGCATCTATGTGGAATTCAACTGTAGAGGCTGATTTAGATAAATTAGTTATAATTAATTTAATAAAAGTTTTAAGCAAAAAAGAAATAGAATTTGTTCCTCTCAGCAAATGTGATTTAGTAATTTTTGGTCCTTATGAATCTCAATCAATTTTAAACTACGTAAAAAGAAGAACTCTAAATTCTATAAAAAGAAAAGTTGATGCTATTGACGCATATTTTCCAAATATAGATTTTTATCTACTAAACAGGAAAATAAAACCCATCAAAATATTTTTATCATGGGAAAACTACGGTTTTCCAAATATAAAGTATGATTTTGCAATTACTAGTCATTTAGGAATTAATGATAAAAACCATCTAAGATTTCCTTTTTGGAAAGAAGTTATGGATTGGTCTCATCTTGGAATACAAAGAGAACTAAGTGTCAGCGCTAAAAGATTTGGATCTTATTACAAAATAAATGATTTAATGAATGCAAATGGAAATAAATTTATAAGCAAAAATAAAAAGGTATGTTTGTTCGCAACTCATCTTCATGAGCCTCGTAGAAGTTTATATTCAAAACTATCTGAACATTTTGTAGTTGATGGATATGGACCTTATTTTAATAAAAAAATTAAAAATCATAGTTTAAGTAATTTTAATAAAAAAGATGTCATGAAAGATTACGCATTCAACTTGTGCCCGGAGAATAGTTTAAGCGCTGGCTTTTATAATGAAAAAGTTCCGGACGCATTTTTAGGAAGTTGTTTGCCCATTACATGGGCTGACAATAATATTAATCATGATTTTAATGAAAAATCATTTGTTAATCTTCTAAATTACGCTAAGGATAATTACGAGGATATTTGTAATTTATTAAAAGATGAAAATTTCTTAAAAAAACATATAGATCAGCCCTTATTACTAAAAGAGCCTTCTTTAAATAATGAGACAAATTTTATTAATAAAATTATCAGTTGTCTTTAAGAAAGATAATGTAGAAAATAATAAAATATGGAAATTTTTTCGAAAAAAAATAAAAATATTCTAATTGCTAAAATTTTTTATTATAAAAATCTAAAACAAAAAAGAAATGATATTTGTCCAAATAATGAATTTCTTCAACTATCTACACAGATTCTTAAAAAAAGCAAAATTGTAAAACCACACAGTCATTTAAATATAAAAAGAAAATCTAATATTACCCAAGAAATATGGCTTGTCTTTAAAGGAAAAATAAAAGCTTCAGTTTTTGATATAGATAAAAAAATAATAAAAAATTTAACTCTGAATATGGGAGATTGTCTTATATTATTTCGAGGTGGACATGGATTCAAAAGTATTGCAAAAAATACCATATTTTACGAAATAAAAAATGGCCCTTATTATGGAAAAGGCAAAGATACCGATGAAATTTTAAATGAATTTTAAAAAAATTATATCTAATAAAAAATCAATAAAAATATTTGATTTAGGAATGCATCCTTATGCTGATACTTTTGTAAATAAAAAAGATTTAAACAAAAGTGAACCCGTATATCCCCTTGAGTGTTATTTAAATCCTCAAAC
>Ga0214921_10002543_pt1 | contig 29485 bp, 41 predicted proteins | sample LL1505_MetaG_FD_177992 | JGI IMG/M metagenome (GOLD analysis project Ga0214921, IMG submission 177992) | Freshwater microbial communities from Lake Lanier, Atlanta, Georgia, United States - LL-1505 | ecosystem: Environmental > Aquatic > Freshwater > Lake | place: USA: Georgia | collected...
GCTCGCTCGTCGGGAGGATCGGTGCGTTAAGGACCTTCTCCGTGTCCGAACCCCAAATAGCCATGCTGGTGTAACCGGAATCATATCCGCTTGCAACAGCTTCCGTGTAAAGACCGTGCTTAAGTCGCTCGTCCGGCGAATCCTTAAGCTTCTTAAGGACCTCACCCTCGATTTCGGCATAACGAACGGCGTCCTCACGCTGAGCGTTAAGCTCTACCATCTTGGCTACAGCAGCCTGTGTTTCGGTCGCGAGTTCGGCAGTCTTAACCGCCAATTGCTCCAAATGTTCGATACTCTTGCCCTTTCGGACACCCTCCTGAAGAAGGGCCTGGGCCTTTTCAAGACTCAAGCCGTTCTTATCGGCTATGGCCTGAATCTCTTGCGCGATGTCAATTTTGTTTTCCATGTGCTTGTCACAAACTAGAAACGTGATTTCATTGCGTTGGCCCGCTGTTACGTATCTATTGATAGTATACCACCTTTTTGACGCTTCGTAAAAAGGTGGCAAGAGTTCGGTAGTTTACGACTACCTACTTGCGGCGAAATTGTTAGTCCAAGATTCCGAGGAAGCTATCAGCGAATTCGGTACTTACGTCTTCGATAGGCTCCAGGGAGTCGGCAATACCACTGTACGTTGCTTCCACGGTATCTCGAATACCTTCTAAGGTGTTGGCTAAAAGAAAGTTACCTACGGGGTTTAAGGCGGTCTTTGCGACCTCCAATACCGTAGCAGAGTCGGTGAACAGCTTACCCGTGCGAGTGTAAACCTTTATGGTGCTTGCGGTTTCGTTGCTTTTGGTAACAATGCCGTATTTGGTATCCTTCCCATCAAGCCACTTTACGAAGCTTAGATCAACCATCTCGCTAGTGCTTGTCTCTGCCTGGTACTGACCGACTAAATCAAGAATCGTCTTAAATATGGCAGTATCCGCCATATTGCCCACGCTTGCGTACAGGTTAATACTAACTCCTCCGTAGATACCTTTACACACTTTGTCAAAGGCTTCTCGTACTTCGGCACTGTCTTTAACCTGCGTGACAATATTGCTTAGATCATTAAGGCTGTTTACCGCAACATACTTAGCAAAAATTTCGGATTCTCCGTTAGCGAGCGTAAGTTCTTTGAAGAAAATTTCATTAAGCTTGGCATCGGTGTATCCCTCTATTGAGTTGCCGCTGTCATCTTTGCTGTACTTGGGAAATTCCTTGTCAAACAAATCGTAAATTTTCTTAAGTTCTGCAAGTGCTTCCCGCTTACTTACTTCGTACTTCCAGGCATTTCGCGCACCCATAATGGCGCACACTGCAATAGCAGCCTTGTTAAAATCATAGGCTACGCCCGTGTCAGTAACGTTACCCAGACAAAGGTCGTAGGACACCTTACCTGTTTCGCTAGTAATTTCAAGCAAGTGACTACCCGCACTCTTTTCCGCGTAGGTAGGGTCGCTTTTTCGCAGCGTTACGGCATTTTCATCGGTGCGGTGCTTTGTAGCATCTACAGGATTAACTTGAGTTCTTTTCATTTTTATAGTCTCAGTGTGCGCTTCTTCTATCTTAGCATAACTTTCCGGCACAAAAAAGTTTCTAGCTACTACAATTTCACCGGCAGTGTAGGCTTTAACTACATCTTCCACAGTTTCAAATTCCCGAAAAGCTCCGGTCTTAGTCTTGTACTTTTGGCCTAACTTAGCAACTCTGTTAGCACCGATAGGCACCAGAGAACCTTCCATGCACCAAGATTCAACGTGAACCAGTGTGCGCGTGTCCGACTTAAACTCTCGCTTTAAGGACCGAAAGCCCACGCTCTGTTGGGTCAACACTTTGTCAAGCACTAAAGGTATAAGAATGTCTTTGACAAAGGGATACGGCGTTAGAGTAATACCTCCGAAGTAAAGACCCCGCGTCTCTCCTTTGGTAATGATTTGCGGGTTGTTAACGCGACCAATAGGTGGCTGATTTTTGTCAGAGAGAAGGTGGTTCCAGCAATAAAGTGGGTTCTCTACGTACTTAGCCCAATGCTCGTTATCCCATGAACTGGCTAGTACAACTTCCTGAGTGTAGTCTTTGTCCTCCGTGGACATCCAACCGTCCAAGACCACCTTATCGTTTACAGCGGACTTTATTTCGAAGTCACAGCCTACCGTGGTAAGGATTTTTTGCGAATCTTCAAAACTAAGCTCGGCTGCTGTTTCTTCCATATTTGTTCATTATACCCCAGTTACGTTTGAGAAATAAAGTTCTAAGGCTTCCTTGGTTATCTCCACATCAAAGGCACTCTTACTGCCGGAAGAGTCGATTAGCTGTGCTTCTCCGTTGCTACTTTGATCTCTCCCACCTTCCGCACCCGTGCTGGATAACGAGGGGGAGGTCCCGTTGAGACTTGCGGTGCCCCCCGTTCCGGCAGCGGCTTTTGCCGCATTACCTAACTTCGCCATTAAAAGCGGAACTATGCTATTACCAAAATCATTTTCATCCACTATAGTGTTTCTGTAACTTGGGAACCCTAGGATAGTTGTTCGTGCTTCGTTAGGCGTAATAATTCCTGTGTTAGTCAGTGCTACCGCAATCTTAGTAAGATTGAACATTTCTCGCTTAAGAGCTACGACGCCCGTGTAGTCATAACCTACTTTGTAGCGAGTTTTGTTTCTAGGGTTAGGCGACGTGAGTAGCCCTTTTACTAACTTGTCTATCGACTGCTCTACAAGTAGAAGCAACGGCTTAAGCGTAGCGTTCCAGAAAAAGAGTTCGATTGCCTCTAAGTCGGCTTTACTACCGGAACGGTCTAAAAGCAATGCTACCGGCACTCCGAACACCATAGCCACGCCCTCTTGCGAACGGGTAATGGTAGGCCCGGTGTTAATCTCCACCTGCGGTAGCGTGGGTTGATCGAACTTGTCATTACCCGACAGCACTAACCCGGAGTCTTCGGTTCTCCGCGTAGAGAACATGTTTTTTAGCTGCGCTCGGTACGACTCTCGCTTTTCTTTGGCATCTCCTACAGTTGGGTCTAGCGTAAGGATATACTTGAGTCTTTGGTCATTGTAAGACCGGCTAAGGTAGTTTCGCGCCTCGCGCTCCTGCTTGAGGTCATACACCATACCGTCAAGAGGTAACATGCCCCTAAAGTTGTCTCTAGGGCTAAAGCCCGTAATTCGCGCTACTCTATCCGACCTGTAGGTAACTTGTTTACCGTTGCGTTCGTAAATCAGCATATGTACACCGGTTTTTCCGGTGTCCGGTACGACTTGAACGAACGTGGGGTTAAGTACCTCTAGGTACATTTTAACCGGGGGTAGGTTACCCCAGCTATCCGGTTCTTGAGGAGCAGGGGTTAACGCTACAAAAACTTCATCATACAAAGCAAGGCAAGTAACAATCTCTCGCGTAAACATTGCAGGAGTCGTTCCAGGGTTTATATACTCCAATACCCTCTGAAAGAAATGATCGTAGGCAATAGTCTCCTCCCGATTTGGGGCTATCTCGTACAATCGGAAGGGGACCGTAGAACAGTAGGCTCCTATGATATCTGCGCAACGACGTACTACGCTAGAGTTTTGATAAATTTCACCAACTTCTCTAAGGCTTATGTTACTTTTTTGAACAATACCTGTAGTACGCTCATTTAACTCCGCCGTGGATACGTGCGTATGTACATCATATCCTTCTGCTGAAATGTCAATTTCAAGCTTTGGAGACTTGGTTACATCTAACTTTTCTTCCCTACCAAAACGGTAGAACAGCCTCTTAAAGAAATTGAGCACGACTTATTATACCTTAAGGAAGATTGTAGTTGAAAATAACCTCCTCACCGGATTCCCGGTTGAAGACCCAGCTTTGCGCCGCTCGGATTCCCTTGTACCCGTTTTCATGGTGCCATGCGTCACTTCCGCACAAAGACGGTAGATGGATAATCTTAACTCCTCGATTTTCGGTAACGTCTTCCGTGCGACTAATCTTGTTCTGGTGCAAGTGGCCGAGGAAGATGTAGGTGAACTTACTTTCTCCCCAATTCTTTCTATCCGCAGTTGCAAACACCAATGGCATGTCATACTGCTTCATCTTGTCCCCGTGAGAAAAACAGAACATTAGCTTTTCGTGCCTAAAAGTCTTCAGCGGGTTAGGCGCATTGTCGATAGCTACATTTTCATTATTCCTAAAGTACGCTTTCAAAACCTCTCCGACAAAGTAGGAAGATTCGTTATCGTGGTTACCAGGAACAATAACCACATGTACTTTCTTGAACTTTGACTGCAAGTCGATAATTGTAGCCGTAGCTAACTCCACGGCTTGCGAGAATATCTTATGGAACCGAGTATCGGCATCCATTGGCGTTCCTGCGGTTGTTGTAGCTTTTTTGTTGTCTACGTGCAGTAGGTCATTTCCAATTACGTAAAGAATCTCGGTCTTAGCGGGTGCTTTAAGATACGTAAAGACTCGATTTACCAGGGTGCGATACGCACTCATGTAGGCTTCCGAGGCAATCTTGAGATCGTAGTCGTCGCCTGTCTCGGCTTTCCACGCCAGCTTGCCGAGATGAATATCCGGGATAGAAAAGAGCACAAAGTTGTCCGTAGGACTTGTAACTTGATTTTTACCTAAAGACAATAAGCTATCCGACCGGAATGGCTGTAAGTTCTTAAGTAGTTCGGCGGTAATTTCTTTGAACGTGTTGTACTTTACGTTAGGCAGCAGTGTAGCTTTGCATTGATAGAGCGGTTGGGTTGCGGATTGTCCCGTGTTTTTATCTACGTAGCCCATCTCCCAGGCGTTGCACACTAGTCGCTCTAGCACCCACTCATTCGGGTTAAGTTTGAAAAACTCACATAGTTCCGCGTAACTCGTTATACGTTTTTCGAGTTTAGGCGCATCAATGGTCAAACCCTTTGCTGTGGTCGTAATGGTGGCGGTGTCTGCGGGTCTACTTGCCGGAGCCTCCGGGGTTTGTGGTCCGTATAGTTCAGAAATGTACGCAGCTAAGCCCGTGGGCCTTTGTGGTAATTTATCTATCTTACGCTCTATAGCTTTTTCAATATCTTTTAAGCAGTAAGCATCCGCAAGTTTATTAAGCCGTTTACGTAGCGCATCTACCGTAATATTCATATTGTACTTATTTTTTAGAATATATAGGTAGTCTTGCTTAGTCGGCTCGTACTTAATCTTTTTGAACTCTGCCGTAATATCTAGCAAAGCATTATATGTAAGGAGCGACGTAAGAGGAAAAGTAGGTTCGAAGAAGGATGCCATATTAGTTCAACAGGTAGGATAACTGTTCAGAAATTTTACCACTTGCGGGGTTGTTGGTTAGTAGACTTGCCGGTACAAGAATAGGTACTTCGGTACTTGCGGCTCCGCGTTCGGATATTGCTACGGTGGTTGTGAACAAGGTGAATAAGTTTTCCGAAGGATAGACGGCACCGAGAACTTCAGGCAGCATCTCTTTCGGCAGGACAGGGTAATACTCGTTCTTGCTGGCTAGGGACACCCGGAACATGAACCAGAAGAGCATTACGAACGTTGATTCTTCCATATTACCCGATAAAAGTACGCTTTTCACAGATTCGGGGAATTTGGCAAAATACTTGACGCTAGTGCAGTTTTCTTGCATATCCCAAAGTGCTTTTATTAGCAGGTCGTATTTACCGGTGTTTTCTATGTTTAAGTTATCGCAAACCGTTTTTGCATCCGTACTATTGAAAAAGTTATTTCCTTTGAGATTTTGCAATAGTTGAATATACTGAACCTCAAGATCAGTCGGATTACACTTCTTTAGAAAATGAAGAAACATTTCTTCAAACAAATGCTCCGTGCAAGTCATGCCCGTGTAAAGCGGTATCACAATCGCCCAGGCTAATGCCGGTCCTTCCGTAAAGATTACTTCGTCCAAGTCTTCCACTTCTACAGGATTTACGTCTACTAACCTATCCATAGCTCCGCATATGTGAGAGGCCATCCATGCATTAGGGCTTCCGTTGAATCTTGGTAGGTTTGGCTTCGGAGACTTATACGTAAAGTACCCTTCGGTGTTAGACCTAGCCCACTGCTGCTTGCCTTGAGGAAACCACCCCACCCGGTACTTTAGGGGATGAGTATCCAGCGCGGCGGCTATGTATGCGGAAACTGCCGAAGTCGAGTAGGCGTAGGCACACACCTGGCGAATCTCCTGTTCACTATTTGTCATTGATTACCAATTGTAGCACCGAAGCAAGCGTTTTGTCTATGATTTCCGAGTCCTTTTTCAAGCTAAAGTACATGCTTTGCCGGATAAAGTACTCCGCTTCGGCGCAAGTCGCGTTATGGAGCGCAAAGCGTGAAACGTGGGCCAGGAAAAACGCATACTCGGTGTAAGTTACGGGTATTAGACCTTGCATTGATGGGTACGTTTCATCAACCAGGTAGTCCCCGAGAAGCTTCACTTCGTCAAACTTCATCACATGATCCGCCACGGTCTTAGACCACCCGTACCACACGTCGCGTAGCTCGGCCTCCGGGGCAACGACGTTAAGATCGTAAAGTTTTAAGTAATCCGTAGGTCGCTTACTAAAGTTTTCTAAGTGGTCGTTAAAAGTTAACATAGCTTTCGTACAGTGCCGTATTTACGGGGGCGTTTAGCTCTTCTACCGCGAGCACTGGGCCTACCCAGCTTTCAAACCCTAGCAATTTTATTGTCTTTGGTTTCAGTGTAACCATTCTTGCTTTGTGTGTAAACTGCACGGCATCCATTGTAATGCATGATACTATTTTAGTTCTTTCTGTAAATTCCCATTCCCACATCGACGGCATTATAACTGCTAATGGATATCCATAAACTTTTTTTGTAGTTTTATCATAATACCTTTGAAATGTGCGAGTTATCATAATTTGTCCAATATCTACAAATCCGGTAACTTCGGAGGTTTTGACTTGGTACAGGTTTTGTTCAAGATGTTTAATAGTGCAATTATCCGGAGGTCCGTTCTTTATCTTTACGATGCTTTCCCCGTACTGTGAGACTAGGGAATCGAGATACCTCTTCGCAAAGATAAACGGTCTTCGGGACGTAGGCAGTACGTTGTCTTCGGCACCATCGTTCATGTAAGGGACGATAAGTCGCTCCGCAATATCCGCTGTTCGCTGAGGGTCTAGTTGCTCCGTCTCCGACGGGTACCCTAGATCGGCAAATTCTTTGCGGAAGGTATCCACGTCCATGAACCCTAAGAGTTTCTTCCTTACAAGATATATCCACGCTTCCTCCCTAGGGGTTAAATTTTCATACGCAAATTGCGCCGGATCAGTAAAACTCATTTTTTGAGTTTACCCCACGGTACCTAGCCGCGTCAAGTCTCGCCTCCAAAATTTTTTCAACGAGCAAGCGGGCAAAAATTTTCAAAAAAAACATATAGCGAGTAACCATTCTAAAAAATTTTCTGAAATACTACATAACCATTAAAAAATTTTCTGAAATACTACATAACCATTCTAAATATAAATTATAAATTAATTAAGATATAATGTATTAATTATAATAATAAATGTATTTTAATTGTTTGGCCCGTAGGGACAAACACTGCGCGAAAAAACCGAAGGTTTTTTTGGGCGTAGAAGCTAGAAGGGTTTTTTTGATTTTCTTAAATCAATTCTCTTAAGAATCCTTATTTCGCCTGCGCGCGAGCGCGCACGTACGTACGCGTACACGCGGTATGTAGAGAGTCAATTTTTCAGGGTCAGTTTTGAATAACCATTCGCTATATGTTTTGAAAAAATCCTACGGATTTTTTCCTGGGCTGACAAGCCTTCGGCTCGCCAGCCACAGGGGATTTTTCCTTCGGAAAAATCTTTCTTACCAAATTTTAGCCCTATGCGGAAAACGTACTCTTGATCTTCAAATAAAAAACACCCGTACGTGGCTCACGTTGGCGTCTCCTCGCTTTTTATCTCTCTTGGCTATAATTCCACCCCCTACTCCTAAAAAGGCCCTAGAATCGCATCGTAGCCGACCAACGGTCGGAATCTACCCAAAACTTACTCGTAGTGAGCACTAATCCCGTACCTAAATCTTGCGGTATAATGTTGGGGATGGAATGGCTCTTAATACTAAACGCCGCACAAAATTTTGTTATGATACTTGGTATTATAACAGCTATTGCAGTTTTTTATAGTAAGTACATAACTCCTAAAGTTAAACTAGTTAAAGAAACTAGCCAAAAAATCTCGAAAAGTCTTAGCTATTTAGTTCTTCTTGAAAATATATCTAAAGAGTTTAAGCCCAACGGAGGAAGCAGTTTAAGAGATGCTACAAACCGATTAGAGCAAACAACTTCCAGAATAGCTGCAAGGCAAACAGCGTTAATTAACTTAAACCCGGAGCCTATATTTGAGTCCAATACATCGGGTGAGTATATTCTTGCCAATCAAGCATGGTCAGAACTTACGGGATTAAGCACAGACGACGCCCTACACTATGGTTGGATCAACACGATCCACCCCGACGACCTTGATAGGGTACGGGCCGCATGGGAATCGGCGGTAGCGGACCATCGCGATTTTACCCAAACGTTTCGAATAGTTACTCCAAAAGGGGAGACTAAAAAAGTAGTGGCTCACGCAGTATGGGCTAAGTTCTCCTCTACCGCGCTCTATAGTTTAGTTGGAACACTAAAACTTATCGTAGAATGATAAGGTGTTAAACCTCAAGTTCAGTAAAAGAGTTAAGCTTGCCCTTGTACTAGCGGTATGTACGTATGTCACCGCTAGTACATACATTACCGACGAACGGCTTAAGACTGCCGCCGAGCTAGGAGTTGTAATCGTGGGTGTGCTATATCAAGATAGCCCTACTAGGAGACGAAAGTTGGTTAAGACCAGTGAGGATTCTTCCGATCCAAAAAGCTAAGGCCGTCCGCCCCCTCGTCCTCTAAATCGTCATCTTCAACCAAATTGGCCCACGTAGCGGCCACTTCAGCATGGTGTAGAGCTTCGCGAACCTCGCGTTCTACACCTAAAGCCTTAGCCTCTTCCCAACCCTTAAAGACTACTTGCTTGTTTAACCCCGCATAGAATAGGGTCCAAAATTGGCGCAGCTTATCTTCAATAGCCTCTCGCGTAGCTACTACCCCTTCAGCAAGCTTTGCACGAATTTCTTCTAAGCTATCATGCTTAGGTACGTACGTTAGGCTCTCGCCAATATTCTCTGTTTTCTCCAGGTCATTCTCCATTCTTCTGTCTCAGTTTCGCGCCGCTCATACATAAAACCGTCGCTGTACTCGAAAGTTTCCGCACGTTTAAGCGCATCTAAGAAACCTTCCCTATCTCCTAATTGTACCACAACCTTGTCACCTAAGTGCTCCCGCGCTACCCTATTAAACTTGCGTGTCCAATCGAATACACGACTATACAAGGGCTTAAAACGGTTCGCTACTATACAGTAAGCGTTGTAGTCGTGTATGACTACTACCACTTTACCCGTAGGCATAGGTAAAAACTTTTCCCGCCATACAGAGCCTAGTACAAAAGGTAGTGAGCGTAAAACCACCCATCCGCTAGGGGTTAATACGGTGCTTTTGTATTGCCCTCTAACCTTGTTATCGTCATCATACTTTGCGGAATACATCCTACCCTTCACCCATCCCGGCATCCGGTGAGTAACGGCAAATTGTAGGTAGGTGTTAGTGTGGGGATTTGTTTGCCACTCTTTGGCGGCTTCGATAACTTCAAAGGAAGGTTTGGGGTACACTACCGGTTCACAAGCTTTCCGAATGTTTTCAATGACAAAAGCTGCGCCTATATCTAACTTTCTTACGCTTTGGGTTTTAGAGCGTTTAATCCCGTGCGGGGGAGAGGGAAACGTACCGCTTCGGAAATCTAACGTGCTTGTGAGTGGTGTACCCGGAAGGAAAGGCGCGTCAAGGCCCTTAGCCGCCGAAGCCTCTTCAATTTGGGCGCGTACCGCTTTAGCGTCATAGAATTCAGGCCAAATCATGCGGTATCCTGCGGTTCGGACTTTATCCCCAATTTTAGGTTTCTGGTAGAGGCGTTTGCTACCCGGCATTGGGGCTACCCTGCGGTCGGGGCAGCGGTTGAAGATTACTACTATACCGTTTGCCGACGCAAACCACTTCGTAACTTGAAAAATTCGTTTCGCCACTTGACAAGTATACCTTCGGCTAGGTAAAGTTTAGAAATGCAGGAAACACCAGAGCGGCCCCCCGCGCTACTCCGCAGGGTCTTAGACCACGGATATGTAGCCCTAGTAGATGTTATGGGGGATGATTTGCGACCGGCAAAGACGGCCCGAACCAGTTTTGCCGGTAATCGTAAGAAGCGCGAAAGAGAGAAAGACTTAAAGCTTACCAGATTTTTAATGCGCGAGGGGCACACTACTCCTATTGAATTCAATCAGTTGCTTTTTTACATGCATCTTCCGTTGTTTGTAGCGGCGCAAATTGTACGCCACCGCACGGCTAGTATCAACCAAATTAGCTATCGGTATGTTGAGGCCAAGGAACAGTTTTATGTACCCGCCGTTGATCGTATGAACAAAGCGAGTAAGGACAAGAAACAAGGTAGCTCAGACGTAGCTATTGAAGACCCTACCCGGTATAGAGGGCTTATGCTAGAAAGTCAAAAAGCGAGTTTCGAGGCGTATCAGGACCTACTAGCCGTCGGACTTGCGCCGGAGTTAGCTCGCGTAGTACTGCCGCAGGGTACGTATACGGAATGGTACTGGCAAATGGACTTGCACAACCTTCAACACTTCCTAAGCAAGCGGTTAGCCCCCGACGCACAATACGAGACGCGCCAGTACGCCCTAGCGGTCCTACAGCTTACCTATAAGGCGTTCCCCGATATTACGGCGAATTGGGCAGATTTGCACGGCTACGGGGAAATTCTTGCGGAGCAAATACTGCAACCAATTGAAGAGGTAGAAGGACTGTAATGAGTAGACCAATATTTATCGCCGGATCGCGAGGAGTAGGTAAAACTACTACAGCCAATATCATCTCGAATTTGCTGGAATGTGTAGAAGGTTCGCAGAAAAAGCGAGAGCACATTAACTTCGCTGACGCTCTAAAGTTAGAGTTAGCCACATATATCTATGAGTTGCATAGGTACTACCATGTAGTTGATCCCGGAGGACTTACGTGGCATCATAAAGCTATAGAAAGTATGCCGGGTTTAGACACTACCCTACTACAATTCACCTACGGTAAGTCCATAGACGATATGGTTTGGGAAATGAACATGTCTTCTGTAAAGGAAGTCTACCGAAGATTTATGCAGTGGTATGGTACGGACTACCGCCGTAAACAGTTTTCGGATTCATGGTGGACAGACAAGTTTGTTGAAGCTGTAGCTAAGGTAAACAACCGAACAATCACGTCCGATATGAGGTTTTCTAACGAGTATGAAGTCGGGGAGTCTTTGAAGGGCATCTTTGTACTTGTAAGAAGTGACCTGGAGCAGAGCAATCCCGAACACGAATCCGAGGACCTTTCCATATGGAAGGACCGGCATTTTGATCTTACAATCATCAATACTCGTATACCTGGGGACACAACTTTTACAAAGCTAACCCGGACAATTTTTGACAACTTGAGCATTTTTACAGACACACGACTATGAACTACAAGAAACTTTACCCAAACGTTCCAAACTTACGACGCGGAACTTACGATTCAGCGGGATTAGACCTCTACAATATGGGGTCTTGGTTGCCCGACGCACCGCCGTTTACATTACCTGAGTTCTATTTCCGAGGGGATATTGCTAAAATTAGCACTGGCGTTGCAATCGAAATTCCCGAAGGACATTTCGGATTAGTGCGTTTGCGCTCCTCTATCGCTAGTAAGCGAAATATGGTACTTATGAGTAGCGGCATAATTGATGCGGATTACCGGGGAGAAATTCTGGTTCCTGTAACTTACAATGGTCTTAATGACGTGTGGGAAGTTAATGCTACGCAAGATAACCCTTCGAAATTACCCGGAATAGCTTTGAGGGAGAAATTCGCGCAAATCGTCATTATTCCGTATGCACATTTTAGCCCGGTTGAAGTAGATGAACTAGGTTCAACCGAGCGAGGTTCGGGCGGTTTCGGCTCTACCGGCGTTTGAATAGCTTACCGGAAGTAGTAGGTTTAGTCGGCTCCGTAACGTGGGTGCTCTTAGCGATAAGGGCACTCAGTTCCGGTTGAATAGCCACGCTACCGTCGGGAGCTAGGAAGCGTACCTCCGGCTTAAGTTCCTTACCCTGCAGAAGTAAGTCAATACTTGCTTCAAGGTTGTTGTGAATTGCTACGCTATTGAAGGTCATAATCTCGATAGCTACGCCAAAAGAAGCCGGATGGGTGCGCTCGCGCACGAATTTGCCTACTCCCTCCTTGTCCGCTCTAGCATCACTGATTGCTACGGAATCAACGCTACCAAAGATAGCTTTAATGTGCTTGTTGCGGATCACGTCTTCCAAGGTGCTACCGTGGATAGAGGCGATAACCTGCACTCCACGCTCCGCGATAGAAGCGACGGCTTCGCACTCGTTCTTGTCTAGCAACTCGTCTACGATGATTACTTCCGGGGTATGGTTTGCCACGGCTTCTTTAAGTACGCGGTACTGTTCATCTCGGTTAGGAACCATGATGCGGCGGGCAAGGCCCACGGCTTCGTGCGGACATACACTATCACCGCCAATCTCGTTAGAACTATCAACGATAAGAACGCGCTTGTCCCCGTCTTGCGCTAGGTACTTTGCTAGTTGTCGAATCTTTGTGGTTTTACCTACTCCGGGCTTACCGATAAAGAGTAGGGATTGGCCGCTGTCCGCTAGGTCCGCAATCAGGGAAATATTGGATTCCGATACTCTACCTATACGAATAGTAAGACCTATAACAACTTGACCTGATTTGTCAAATATACGGCTTATACGGTGAAGAGTTTTAGGCAATCCTGCGCGGTTGTCTGTACCGAATATTCCCACGTTAAAAGTTACATGAGATATATCTGCTAAGGTTACTAACCTATCGGATACAACTGTTTTGCTTTCGAAAAACCGAAACACTGCAGGTCTTTCGGCATCAAAAACAACTTCGTTTAAGTCCTCGATATTGTCAAGGGCTAAAAGCTCGGCTTTCCAAGCCGTAGGCAGAATATTGACGATGTTTTGCAGTTCCCAACCTGAAGTGTTCACTGACCTACATTATACCGCAAGAGGGTGGCTAAAGAAAAAGTGATTGATAGAACCTGTTTCTATCAATCACTTTTGAGGGGTTAACCTACGCGTCCAAGGCCCAGGTACTCGTTGTAAAACCCGAAGCGCGTGTGTAGGGTGGGATTGGTCGTAAAGTCGGTGAGAGCGGCAGTGTCGCCCGCCTGGATAAGCGTCCAGAATACCGGAGAGCCGGTGATTCGGATGTAGACGCCTACGGCCTCACTGGGGATAGAGGGGAAAGCGACAGCCGCCGCAGTTGTAGCGGATAGCGTAAACGCCGTACCGACTTTAGCTCCAGTAGCGGAAACGTAGAAACCTACAATAGTAGATGTACCACCGTCACCAATGAAGCGAAACATGGGGAGTAGGGGAGGACGGCCCGTAATATCTACGATTTCCGCCGCTTCGAGAGAACTTCCAGGGAATAATTGACTTGACATTATTTTTACCTTTTACCTAACTTAAACTCTAAGCCACCGATTGTTAGCACCGTCGGCTTCTAACGTAACAACGCCTCCATCGGCGGCAATGCTAAGACTTGTAGCCGCCGCTGCCGTGTCGTAGAAAGTGTCGCTACCCGTACGTGCGATAGTAACAGCATTTGTAGCACCAAGACGTTTAATTGTAACACGCATTCCGTAGTTTTGAGAAGCTAACGGTAGCGTGATTATCCGTACACCGCCGCTAGTGTCTACGGCTACGGATTTATCGTATCGCGTTAAAGTTGTATCCGCCGCCACGATTCTAGCCGCACCTAGCATTGTAGGGTTGTTGAGAACCGCCCCCGAGGACATAAGCATGTCGGCGGCGGATACTCCGGGGTTAGCTTCTAACCATACCGTAGGCAGCATGCTTCCGGCATTAGCCTCGTATCCTACAATAGCCCCAATTGCGGTAATAACCACGTCTTTAACGTAGAAGCGGTCAAACGGCGCACCTGCCGCACCGGCCCACGTTGTTGCGCCTCCGGCATCCAAGCCTCGTAACGAAAATCCCGTCATGTCCGACGGGGATGTAAAGTCGCGTGAAACCGTAGTCCATAAACCTCTAACGGTTAAGTCGGGGAGTATAGCAGATAGGTTGTTGCCAGGATTGCTGAAGAACCGCAAGCTTCGAAGCGTAGGACAATCCGTAGGAATGTAATAGCTTAAAGTAATGCGGTAATTTGTAGACGGAGCAATTATGCTGTATTTACCTGTAAGGTGACTACCGCTTGTTACCGTAGCGGTAGCAAGTAGCGCATTATCTACCGAAACCAAGGCATCATCTACAACGGCATCTTGATTACCCGTATTTGTTACATTCGTGACAACCCAACCGTCCGTACCTGCCGAGAAGTTCGAAGTGTATGGAACGGCACCACCCCAACGTCGTACCGCCGATATACCTGTGACACCGTGGAAGCTCGCGTCAATCAAACCGTTGTAGAGGGCAACACCGCTAAGGATATACGAGCCATACAATGCGCCGTCCACACCAATCTGCAAGTTACCGGCAGTAGTGACGGATATTGCTGAAGAAGCGGCTATGCTTACAGCATTTCCTAGCTGCCGCCCTCCTACAAAAAAGGTTACGGAACCCGTACGATTTATAGAAACGGCAATAGGTGTATACGAACCAACCCTAGTGTTCCCAGCTATAGCTATAGTAGATTGATAATTTATAAATGTCGTACCGTCTCCAATGCTAAACTCTAATAACCCCGTAGTGGTAATGGACAGCTTCCACCCGTTATTACCGGAAAAGCAGTTTACAAGAGGTTGTTTTGCCGCTGAGGTTAAGAACTTTGGAACATAGGCTAGAGTGATTCCAAAGTTAGACGTACCAAAATTGAATGCGGCATTGTTGAGCACCGTACCAGAACCGGTAGAGCCGTTGAAATCATAGCCGCCTACAGTCGAATAAGGGATGTTGAATGTGCGGGGAACCTGAGAACCGGGGCGGGGAGCCGATAGTACCGGTTCACGACCGAGCACCGCATGCATCTGCGAGATGTAGAGCGGGAACCCTTCCGTAGTGGTACCGCCATAGATAGTAAATCTAACATAGCTTGCACCTGTCGAAATCTTCATGGATATCGCTGTGGTTATCCACCGATCCGGGGCTTCTAAAGCGGAAGAATCCGACACGACGGACGTAACACCATCCGAAATAGCAATCCTGCCGGAGGTAACCGCACTACCGGCGGGAATATATTGCCGTACCCAGAAAGTTACCCATTTACCTACGTAGTTCGCCACCGAGCCTGTCGCATTGTAAGCTACCGTCGATTGCGAAACTCCGGTAGGAGTTAACTGCATGGAGTAGGGGGAAGCTAAATTTTCTACGATAGAGGTAGAGCGGTCAATGGTAACGTTAGTGGAAGACTGCGGTACATCTAAAAAGTTTGTGAAATACGGGTCTTCCAATAGTCCAAAACCTACTTTTGTGGAGCTAGGTGCTCCATAAAGCACAGGCTCCACGGTGTCTCGCGGCTTAAAGGAATTGGCCCACAACCGGGCTTGAATTAGCGAACCCTCTGTAGTAGGGTGAACACCGTCCGCAATAAGCTCAGCTTTGACAGAGCCATCCGCGTTGATAAACGCGGACAGGGTATCCACGTATCCTACGCCTGTACGGTTGAACAGGCCCATGTAGATACCGGCACGGACTCTTTGTCCAATATTAGCTACTGCTGGATTTTGGATAGTAGCAACAATACCCGCACCCGGACAGGTTTCGCGAATAGACTCTATGAGAGACAGCATAGAACCTTCAACTCCCTGGCGGAACGATGTAGTAGCATTAGTAAGATCGGTGCCTACGTAGGTTATCTGGTTATGCCCATAGTTTATGAAAACCAGGTCGGGGTTAATGTTGCTTAACCCGGCAACACCTTTAACACCCTGAAAATAAGCCGTTGTAGAGCCGGATACCGCACCGTTGTACCATGTGAAGGTATTCTTTGTACCGGTTTGCAGTACCGTAGGGGCGTCGTAGCTGGTACCGTTCCATTGAGCAAATTGGAAAGTGTAATCCGGCCAATAGGTCTTGATGATTTGGACTAGCTGGTAAATAAATCGAGTGGTACCATTACCGGTGCTGTCCGAAAGGGACACTACGCTAACAGGCTCTTTCTGCCATTTAAGCTTATTCAACAAGGGGGCTAAGTTGCCGATAACGTTGGCTTTGCTACTAAATGTTTCTGTAGCTCTGTCGCTAGATAGAGTGGGAACCTTCACACGACAAGTATACCACAACTATGTGGTAGTATTTGAGAGTGCCTGATTTACAGCTTTTGGATTTTAGCTTTTTCGAACCCGAACCGGACGATGCCGGTATTAGTACCATACAAATTACCGTACAAAGTTTAGAGAACTTTGACGCGAGCAAAGCGAAAATTGTTTTGCGCGTATTCCAGCCAAACGGTAAGGTAGTATACCAGTGTCCCGCGTTTACACCCATTGCTGATCCGTCGGCACCCCCTACGCTAAGAAGTTTGCGAGAGCACTTGCAATCTAAACCTCGCGTGTGGTAGGATACTCAAATGGCCGCGCCCAAAATCAGAATCCGAAGGTTGGATTCTAGGAATTTCGTTGTTGAAAAGTATGTTCTTGGAGAGAAATCCGGGAAATGGGACTGGCAAAATGAGGGGTACTATACGTCTCTACTTGGGGCCGCTTATGGGGCTATCGAACTATGCGCCAATGGAGATAACGCCAAAGAGCTAATTGCCACCGCTAAAGAGTCAAGAGCCGCTATCTTGGAAGCCGTTAAGAAATGTGAATTTGAGTACGAAAAGTCTAATGCCGGTAGTACCGACTCCGACTAGCCAAGAAATTACCAACTGTAAAAATAAGGTAAAATACACATCGGAGTCAGGTGCGTTGTGGTTTTCTCACCTGCATTTTGGGCAAAGCGTCTATAGGTGCAAGGTGTGTGGAGGTTATCACTATACCAAAAGGAAACCGGAAGATTTTTACACACGGTAGTATATTATGGATGCAGACAACAAGTTTCAGACAAAAGCAGAAGTAGAAGAGTACATTGAGAATAACATTGCTCAATGGATAAGCAATTTTCGCTTAAACGATTGGAAACCTTATCTTGAGTTTGTACGCATCAGTAGCAACGGGAACTCCTTTACTACGTTTGCAAGTTGCGAGGTATCCCTAAACTACCGAGAGGCCATTATAGCGGTTGACTCCGAAAGGTTCGTGGGGTCTACCGAAGCGGAAGTACGCCGCACGATTGAGCATGAGCTTTTGCATATCGTGCATGCGCCCACGGACAAACTCGAAAATTTCGTACTTTCTGTCATAGGAGACGATCCAAAATTGCGCGATGTGTGGTATGGTATCTACGACGACGTTTGCGAGGACTTGGTTAGGGGGATGGAAGCCTTAGTTGAGGAAACCCGAAGCACAATCGTTTTGGAGCTAGATATACCGGAGGAGTCTCAAAGCACTTCCGAGGTTATCGGAAATCCCGCTAACGTTGGCTCCACCAAAAAAGACCGAATAGGATTCAACAAAAAGTCATGTACACCGCCCAGACAAAGTACGCGAACAGTACAATCGAAAAGATTGTCAATACGCAACCGCCCGATACAGTAATACCGTGGATGCCCGCCGCTATACAATATGTAGCGGGCATAGAAGAAGATAGCGACAATCTTAACTTGGTGGGGTTTTTTATACCTCCAAAAGCGATTATGTTGCCTAACACGGTTGGTTATATAGCTAACTTTGGTACGCCGCCCCCGTACCTACATAAGTGGGAGACTAAAGGCAATGTAACCCCTAACGGTAAGACCTACCGGTTAACTCTGTACAACCTACCCACCTTCTACGACCTAGCCTTAAAGGGGGAATTAACGGTATGGAAAAGCCTGTTTTCCGCTTCGGTACTCTACCGTACCCCGCACGTAGTTAAAGGGCTTGAGGCCACAAAGCAGGTGGTGGTTAGCCGGGAGGCTATCTACACCCCCGAACTAGAAATCCAACGAAAACGTCCCGTGCTCGCGGGATATTTACGTACCCTAGCTACGCTTAGAGCTATAGTAGAAGGTGCGGAGGACTTTCGCGTGTACCATAACAATGACGTGTATTTCCGGGTTCGTAGCAAAGCCTATACTCCTTCGCATGTTAACAGTTTGGTAGAAGAAGCCCAAACCGCGTTAGAGGATGCCATTTATGCTAACTACATTAAAGAGAAGTCTGAAGAAACGGCAGTATCTACGGTAATGCGTCAGATGATGTATACCGTTTACAAATCCGGTATTTTTGGCGAGTACGAGACGTTAGAAGGTAAGGCTTTAGCTTATGAGGAAATGAGAAAATATGGAAAAGTGTAAGTTGTATGTATGCAAAGTGGTTAGGAGTGACGGACTGTACCGCTACCTTTTGGCCGACAAGAACGCTGTGGTTGCCGTGTACGTCACTCTTTACCCCTTACTAGATGAATTCTTCGGTAGTCATCCCGAACCCGTGGCAGTAGTCAACCAGCGCACCGCCGGATTAACCAAACAACTGTACGCGCATTTGGAGACTAACTTCGAAAAAGCCGACGATTTTATGCCTACCGGAAAAAATGCCCTATTAGGCTTGATTTATCCGGGCAGGGGCGTGGTACCATTCTATTGTCCTCGGTGCTCCAGTAGTTTTCCAAATTACACAGGCTCCGGGGTTTGTAAGGAATGCGACGAATGATCCAAACACTCAAGAATTGGCTATTCTACAGGAAACGTACTCGCACGGCTACGGGCATCCTGTTACATGCTACAGGCGGTACCACCGCTTCGGGAGCGATTAACTGGCTACGCCAAATCAAGTTGTCCTACCACTACATTGTAGACAGGGATGGTAAAGTTACAAAGTGTGTTCCACTAAGTAAAGTAGCCCTGCATGCTGGAGTGTCCTACGGATGGGAAGGTAACAACTGCAACGAGTATAGCATTGGAATCGCATTAGTAAATGCTAACGACGGTATGCAACCTTATCCAAAGGTCCAGCTTATGGCCCTATGGAAGTTGGTAGAGGATATTAAGAAAGGCGCACCCGAGATTGCCCATATCTCAACGCACTACGCCGTCTCCCCGAATCGGAAGACCGATCCGGTAAACTTTCCTTACAGAGAAATAGGGTACAACAAAATTGAACACAAGCTGTACGGGTTAAAGATTTTCAAACCGCACTACATTCACACATGGGTAAAAGAAACGACAGGAGAAAAGTAAAAATGAACACGAACGAACCAAATAAATCGACAACCGAACCGAAGTACCGCACATTAGGCCCGGATGACATTCTTCAAGAAGGCGACTACGAGAAATGGCGTAGTGAGCCGGATAGTACCTGGCAACGAGTGTCCTCGAATAGCTGGGGCAGGTACACCCACGATATGCGTATCTGGGAATTTCGCCGCAAGATTGTAGAGGACGGTACGCCCGAGGTTAAGTACTACTATCTAGGAGAGGGTGACACTGTTGAACGGGGAGATGAGCTTTATCTTGGAACGCAAAGCCGATGGGTTACCGCAACGGATACAGTCGGAACGGTGATCCCAGTCGTGTACTCTAAGGCATACCGCCGCCCCATTACTCCTGAATACTACTACCTAAAAGCAGGTGATGTGGTTGCGGATGGGGATGAGTTTTACGTAGGGCCTAAGTCTAATGAGTGGCTTAAAGCGTGGTCTGTAGGTAGGGTACTCCCGAGTACACCCCGAGTGCAGTACCGCCGAAAGATTAAGCCTGTAGAAACTACTCCGAAGCCGGAAGCACCCGCTAGTGCGGAGCCAATGTCTCAAGTCTTTTACCTCTACCTACGTGCCGGGGAACTCATTCGCGAAGGTGATGAATATTCTTTCAACGGTAGATGGATTAAAACCGAAAAAGCTGGAACGGCCATACCTCCCGAGTGGCTTCAATACCGGCGACCGGTTCCAGTATGTGATATTATACGTAAGGCATTTACAAAGCCTACCGAAGTAATCGCCAACGACGATGGTACGTACACCTTTAAGTTCAACATGCGTAACCTTCAAGAATACCAGCAACCGAAGCCGGTGTACCGCTCACTTGGTAAGGACGATGTTATCATCGAGGGAGATGAGCATTTTGTAAATGGGCAGTGGGTACCTTTACACCGCTTTTACAAGGGTGAACCTGTTGAAGATTTTTCGAACTGGGAAAAGCGAGAGTTTCGTCGCCAGGTGTATCCGCTAGACTGGCCTCAGTTATCCATTTTTGGAATAAAAGTGTGTAGTGATCCGAGCTTGAAGCCGGGAACTATTCTTTTAGGAAATCTAACAACGGACAGTAAGGAATGATTGGTTGCGACGGAGAAGGTTCGTGGGATTTCTATTTTGAAACCCTACGAACCTCCAAAAGAGCTAGAAAGTGTAGCGAAACCGGACACGTTGTACAGAAAGGAGAACCTTATGTAAGTATCCGTGGTAAAGCGGATGGAGAGTTTTGGCGATATTCGCAAAGCGTCAAAACCTACCATCTATGCCGAGCACTCCACCAAGTATGGGCCGAAAAGCATGGATACAGCGAGTGCGTTATTGCATTTGGAGGGTTATGTGAAGTTGAGGAAGAGGACCTACATGAAGACTATGGATTCGGTATTGCGGAGAATTTTCATCCCGAAGTAGCCCGGTGTTTTTACACGCACCTACAGAAAACACTGTCGTTAAATTCTGTATATGCAGAAGTTAAAGCGTGGATGCGCCCTGCTTCGGAAGAAGATTGGCACGAGGTTGAAGTGTTGAGTAGGAAATATTCAGCATATTGCATACCGGAAACTCCGGTCCAGGTGCCCGAAAATGTTTAGGGCGGGCACCCTTGATTTTTCGATTGGTAGGGGGTATATTAGAAATGCGTGATCCCGAGCTTCGAAAGTTTGACACCTTTCTAAGTAAGCTGTACTACCCTACGGACCCAAAATTCACGCCAGAGGAGATTGAAGAAGCAAAAATGGATTACATCGACAAAGTTTTGAACAAAATTGCAACAGTAGAGGAACCTAACTAATGAGTTACTATGTTCAGTACGGCCTCACTTGGGAACCTAAAAGTCCTATTGTAAAGCTTTGGCTTGAAGCAAAAGATGTACCTATTGACGAAGACGGAGAATCCGCAGGGGATAACTCCTGGCCGCATCACGAGCACGACATGCTTGAGTTGTCTAAGCTAGTACCGGATGTGCTACTATGCCTTAGCGGAGTAGGTACGGAACCAGGGGACATGTGGAGAAAGTACTTCTTGGATGGTAAGCTGGAAGAGTGCTTAGCTGAGATAAAGTACCCGCCGTGTACATTAAGAAAAACAAGGCTCCCGAACTAACAAGATGGACTACTACACAAAAGTTTTGAACGGCATTGATCCGGGGGACAGCGAAATACCTACGTGTACACGTAACCCCGAGGACGATAACCCTTTAGAGGATGGGCCGTTTGCGCCGTACGGCCCTGGTACGGCGCACCTTAAATGGGTTAGAGTATCAGACAATTGTTGGGAATACCGAATGGGAATTTTTCCATTAGCGGTAGTAGAGCGCGGATACCCTAAATACGGAAATCCCGAGTATACACTACATAAATTAGTGGCTAAGCATGAGCGAAGGACAATCGACTGTAACGCGCGTAGAGTTGTTGAATATGCACAACTAAGCATAGACTGGTGGAACAAAGAATTGCCTGAACCCATTGGATTAGTACACGACCCAGAATTACCGGAGTTTGTATCTTGAAATTGACATGCTTGACAAAATCAACCTCGCCTTGTACAAATTGGAGTACACTTTGAAAATCAAAATTCGCCAAGGTTTTGAAATCCTCAAAGACTACTTTATCCGATTTATGGACTGCAACGGAGCTTACGTCCTGGCCGCAATACTGTTCGGAGTGCTAGTCCTTACCGGACTCTCGCGCATCGAAGACGCAGGACCTGCGCGAGTAACCTCATGTGTAGAACCTGTGTTTCTGGCTAAGGTAAAGATTACCGGCCACTACATTTACGAATGTCAAGATGGAACCGTTATCGAGTCCGCTTACGAACTACGGTAATTTTACCTGTTGACATTCCCCCGTTCCATATACTAGAATTTAGAAGATGAGCCAAACAACCCCACGCCGCACCCCCGAAGAATTGGTAGACCTCGCTATTAAAGAGGTTACCGATCCTAACTCCCTTACATGGGACCTTGCCGACGATTCGGATGAAGACTCCGGCGATTACCAAGAACATACCCCCGTAGACGGCCTTGATGCGCTTGAGGTCGTAGCAAATGCCGCTGACGGTACCCTAGGCGAACTACTTAAAACGCTACTGCGTGTAGCGGGAGACAGTGCTCAGGAGTTGCGCGATACTATTGAGTATTGGCAGAATGAGTACTATGTAGCGCAGAAACTTGCTGTAGAACTTGAGAAAACTAAACGCGCCCTAGTAAACGCTCTTATTGCGGCGCGAGATGAAGCCGAAGGCAACAATGCGTATGCGGATGATGTGTGGGAGCGTATCTATTCTATTGTTCCCATTGACCAAGAAGATGATGAAACTTTCTACACATACCTAGAACAGATTCAGGAAGATTCTAAACAACGAAACATAGAGCAAGCGGATACATTTACTACATACCGAACACTAACTGACGCCGCTGGGTACACTAGCTACCCTACAAAGCTTACGGCTGCCCATTGGCAAACTCTCTTAGAAACTATTCGAAACCTTAGAGCCGCCGCTCTCGCAACCAATTCAACCGGCACTACGACTCCACTGGACGTAACCAAATGATCCTAGAACCCACCGACACCGATAAACTCGTCAATCCCGACAATCTACCTCTTCAAGAGTGGGCAGAGCCTTTAGCCAAGTACCTGCCTTTTCAGCAACTTCAGCCAGGTTGTGCATTCTACAACAATGAGAGGACTGGCTTAGGTTTTCTAGTAATGGAAGATGGGCGAATGTGCGCATCGTTTGTTATGGCCGAACCGATTTTGACGTAGTACTTTAAGGGTACAATTGAGGAGTGCGGTAAGGTGGCTAAAGCTATCGCTACCGCAGTCAACACCCCCGAGGGTGAGGTTCTTGAAGGATGGCTTCCTATCGCCGGGTGGGTGCCTACCGGTGGTCGTGTTATTGCGATGCGCTACCATGACGGGCTGGACACCTTAGAGGTAGCAGGAAGTAATAGTCCTTACTACTTTACCGAGCTTAACCTTACGGGCAACCCTGAAAATCCGTGGCGGATGGACGCCGATTGGATTAACGTACTGCAGGGAGTTTCGCCGTACACAATCGTTTTTCAAATCTAAGAACATGCTAGAACTACTTAAAAATTGGTTACGAAAACTTGTGCGCAAGCATATTGACTACATTGTTGGTAAGCCGTACAAACCGTTAGACGAGGTTTACTTCTATCGCGCTGGGGATTTATACACCGACGATATTCTAGGACCGTTTCAAGGCATGGATGCCTTGGCGGAAGATGTGATGGTCAATAGCGACGGCGAGGCTCAGGTGCGGCAGGTATATCTGGTATCTCGGCGGTACTTACATCCCGTAGAAAAACCACTTGGCAAGCCTCGGTTTTCGACACTTGTCAATTTGGTAACTCCCCGTCGTTACGTTTTTAATGAGAAGGAAAGTCTAAACCTTATCATAAATACCGAGGGTTACTACTTGGCGAATGGAAGAGATTTAGCCTCCTACAAGTTCACTCGTAATGAAACCGGGACCGTTTCGTACGAAAAACGCCAATGATTCAATTATCGCACGTATTAAGCTATGCCCTTAAGGACGAAACCCTTAGTTCAGGAGTAAAGCTGTATAGACAAATATTAGAGAGCAACTTAACCTTTCGAATGGTCTACGGAAGAGAGGCTAACGAGGCATCTATACCATTAAGTGCTTTACCTGCTTACAAAAACATGATGGCTATACTGTACATAGCTGCTGGAGAGTTTGATGAGACACAACCAGCGGCTGTCCACGGTATGAAAGTGTCCTTCAATACGGAACGCTTAGCAGGAGAGAATGCTATGTTGATCCTAAAGTACACTTCAGAAGTAGCTTATTATTCGGGTATAGGAGATGTGCGATTTAATGTACTCCGCCCGAACGAAGCGTTTTTTGCGGACGATAAAAATGCGGAGTATCTTAACACCTGACGCGTCCGAAGGTATACCAAAATGAGCAAAACAGTAGAACAACAAATAAACACCGCAATTGAGCAATCAAAATGGCAAGACTTTAACGACGTAAAGTACAAACAAATTACGTGGGAGTACGCGGATATGCTCTTAAGAGATTTAGAGATATACAAAGCCCGTGCAAAATACTGCGAAGACGGATGGTGGGCGGTTTTCACACAACGAAAGGTTTTGGCGGATGAAGTGCTTAGGCTTCGGGAACAGGTTGCAACACTACAAGAAAAAGTAGCTAATGAGGCGAATAAACCCCTATTCGCCTCAGAAAATGAGGTGAAAACCTACTGGGGGGTTACGGACGGCTACCATTGGGTAGAATACGGCGATGTCATTCAAGACACGGATCAGTACTGGGATGAATCGGCAAGAGATTGGAAGTTCACCAACTATGGAGGACTTTTAGCGATTGCCAAAACCTACCGCCGTAAGAAGGCCGGAGGCAGCTTACCGGTAGATTTACCAGTTGCGTAACCACCCCCCCGCGAGGGGGTATCTTTAGGAAGTTAGAGAAATTAGACCATGAACACATCACAACAGCAAACCCTCATAAAAATCGTGCTTGGGGTCGGCGGACCCGACCTTATTAACCCCGACCACATGTATCCAGGCCGGAAGGTCCTAGCATTGCGGAAAGAGGTCTACAAACTAGAGCGGATGGTTAAGGCATTCAGCGACTCTTGCCAGCGAAAAAACAGTCAAATAGCGGAACTTACTCAAGCGTTAAAGCAAGCAAACAACACTAACTTGTTATTTAGCGGTAGAATCGAGAAGCTTGAAGCCGAAAAGTTTGCGGCTAAAGCGGCGGAGCCGGAGTGGTACACTCTTGGTCCTGACGACATTTTGCAGGAAGGGGACCACACTAGAGTGATTGGTGCGCCCGATAGTGCGTGGGAGCGGGTGGATTCCCAGAATTGGGGTAGATATACATACGTCAGGAGTATCAATGAATTCCGCCGACGCAAAGTACAGCCTACCACTATTAAGCCAGGTGAAGGGTATCGGTTGCTGGAGGTTGGGGAAGAGGTCCAATTTGGAGATGAGGTGCGCTGGGCGGACCCATCGGCAAAGGATAACTGGGATGCTATTGCCGCCAATGGCGGGTGGCCGGGAACAGTGCTCGCTGAAGGAAATTTGTGCGTGTTTCGCCGCAAGATCGAACCCGCAGAAGACACCGAAGGGCCTGTGGTACCGGAATGGGCTAAAGAGCGTACGTGGAAGGGTTGGACGCCTCACACTCCTACCACTATGGTGTACTATGCTACGGATGCCGAGCGCAGAGGCAAACTACGGTCGCTCCTAGTAACTAAAAAAGGACATCTCCAAATTGAAACCACGGCTAATGAGGGTGTAGTGCTACACATGAGTTCCGTGGCAGAAGCTAAGGATGCCGCTGACAAGCTTCTCGAAAGTTTGAGGGCTAACTAATGAAAAAATACAGCTACTTTATCAGAAATTACGGAGGTTACGATGACGTAAAAGTGTCCGGGGAAACAATTTTTGAGTCCGACATTAACCTAGGCAGTATAGCTACTGGCATACGCATTAACGGATACGTAATTGCGGATAATGGGACGCTGTACCCTTGGCATTCGATTGATAAAATATACGAATTGCGGATTTGGGAGGTTAAAGACTAATGGCAAACATTACCCACGATTATAGTCTTTGGTCTGCGGCAGGGTACCGCCCTGTAAATATTGGGGAGATTTTAGAGCCGGAAGACGAATGGCTGGACCCTACTACAAACGAATGGTCTGTTACGGTACGTGCCGGAGAGCGACGTGATTCTAACGACACCTACCGAAGATCGCTAAACTACCTACCCCCGTGCTTTCGAGGTACGGGGTGGGAAGATTGGACTAATACGTTAGGAGAAATGATGACCCGGATAGTTGGGTGTGAGGGTACCTGGTACACATTCCTTATTTTTCGAAACGGGTTGTTGCGTATTATCCGCGATCCCGAAGAAGATAATTACAACGGAGTATTCACCCCTAAAACAGGTGTGCCGGGGTGCAAGCGTATTGCGGATGCATCTATTGCGGAATTATTGCCGAAGGTGGTATCCGATGCAATTTGACACGTCGGTAACCCTGTCTCCCGCAGACCAGGAGCGGTTAGTTAAGGCTATTGTACGGGCCGCACGGGCGGGTTGGAACCCTGTAGCCGTCGGAGGGGCGTTCTATCTTTACTCGCCTCACGATACGGTATGCGAAGGCAAGACCCAGACATTTTCTACTCTACTAGGTATGGTAGGATTCATTGAAGGAAGATGGAGCCAGTGAATGTGAGCACTGTAAACATGAGCGAGGAACAAGCGGCCCGCCTAGAGATTTTTAGAGGTCTAAAGGATAAAAGTTGCAAACTACCCGGCGGTTGGATGCTTAGCGGAGCGAGAGAAGTGGAACCCCTGCACACCCATTTGTTCACTAGAAATGTACACACGGAAGTGTTGGCATTAGGTAATTGTTTATTAGAAGCCGCCAGAGACAAATACAGGGCCACTTAACAAGATTGGTAAAAATGATAGAAGACACACGACAACCCGATTACGGAGATACTTTTACTGGTATCTATATCAAAGACATTATAGATCATCTAGAAGACCTAGGCTTTACCGTAGAGGATTTAGCCGACAGAATAGGTTATAACCCCGAAAGGCTTGAAGCTGTTCTAGTAGGTACGAAGCTTATGGACGCTCAAACCGCAATCGACATTGAGCGCGAGCTTGACCTGGTTTTACTCGATAGGCCTAAAACTGCCGATGAGATGTACGCCTTATTACGCCAAGAGCATGATTACTACAAAAAAATTGTAGAAGATGTAAGCAAGTGTGTAGGCGATGTGTATGAACGCTCTAAGGATACCCCCGGCGGGATTGATAAACAAAAGACTTTCGTAAAACCTCCACCGGCCAGCCTGATTTATCACTTAGAAGACGGGCCATTTACCGTCCTACCCCAGGAATTGTAGGGGGTTGACAATTCGATTGCGGGTTCGGTAGACTAACGCTCTAAGACATGAACACACCTCCCACGAAGAAGAAATGAAACTACACCCAATGTTTCCACCGTTAGGATAAAATGATGAACAATAATCAATACAACAAATTCGAATTTACCCCTAGTAAGACTGCGGAGTTTATCCAATTCTTTACCAACGACATACAGTTGTGCGAGTTTGGGCACCACACCCTTGCGCTTGCCTCAAAGATTGCAGATGCCGAAGTTACGTATTACCGAGCACTACTATACACAACAGAGAATGCTTTGCGATACGAAAAACAGGCTACCGAGCAGTTTCAGGATAGAATAGAGAACTACCTTATAGCGTTAGGTGATAAAGACGATGAAATTGCAGACCTTAAGGGACAAATTGAGGAAGCTAACGCACGGATTAAAGCCTTAGAGGCGACCTTAGCTCAGCCCCACGCGCCGCGTGTGGCGAATGATACGTGGGCGGGTGAAGGGTACCGGTTTCTTGACAAAGGGGAAATCCTGAAAGAAACCGATCAGATATGGATTACCTGCCAAGGTAGGTATGTTAATACCTCCTGTCCGGTATGGGACAATAATCATGGGACGTGCGCTGTCTATCGTCGCCTGATTGATAGCGAAGCTCAGAACGATTATGTAGTAGGGAGAGGCTACCGCCAACTTCAAATTGGTGAGGTATTGAAGGAAGGGGACGAGTGGCCTGGAGGTTTTAAGGTAAATCCGTGGGTAGAGACAGGATGGGAGGGAGGCCGCGTAGGTACAAAAGATGTAGGAAAAGATAATATTTACCGTCGCAAGATTGTGACTGAGGTTGCGAGATGAACGAGCGTACTGGTATAACCAAATTCTGGCATGAGTTTCAAAAGTTGGTATGGCCTTTTGTCGTGTTGTACGCAATATTTCTGACGTGGTTTGCGCGGTATCTAAGCCTACCGAAACCTGCCTGTGCATGTAAGTGTACCATTGAGGCTAAGCCGTGACAGATCGCGTAAAGACGATGCGCTGGACTCCCTAGGAAACAAAACAATGAAAAAACTTACCATTAAAGTGCGAGGCCGAGAAGTTGCGGCATACGGCCCCTTCATAGCCCCAAACGGGGCGGAATACTATCTTATCCAGTGTGGGTATTTCTGTGATTTACCGGACGAGTTTGTTGTTGAAGGTGTGTATGGAGGGCTTAATGAAGGTCAAGAGTACTATGTAATGTCTAAGGATTCAGTTCATTATTCGTTTGCAATGGCGGTAATTAACTTAGCAGTAGCTAACGCCCTTGGCGGCTCGAAATGCGCGACTGACGAACCGGCGCGAACGCTCATGTTCCCGATGGATGAGGAAACAGAACAATGAAAAACCTAGTAAATTGGCTCAAAAGCCGTTCAAGGAAACGCCCTCGCTAACCGAAACGACGGCAAGGACCCGTATCCGAAGGCTCAAATGGACGCACTTAGCGGTTTGGTTCGTGCATCGCAGAACCTCACTCACACCACGAGCCACTACGCGGTGGCCCTAAATCGACAACCCGCCCCGGTTCGCCGGGGCATCTGACCCACAAGGAACCCAATCACCATGAACGAAGAACTACTAACATTCACTAACTGCAAGCACACGAAAGTCGAGTTGCTCGCATCTCTCCTCCGCCACGCCGCCACAGACGCAATCACGCAAGGCGTGTACTGGCAGCACGGCAAAGGATGCGCTGTTGGATGCTCCATCCACGACTTCGCCGCTGGAAACGAGTCGGATCACTCGTTGTACGAATTGCTATTCGGGATTCCTGAAGAACTAGCGTTCCTTGAAGACAAGATTTTCGAGAGCTTGCCAGCCGAAAAAGCTGTAGAATGGCCCATTCGTTTCGCGGAAGCCATCCCTGAAGGAGTTTCGCTGACAATCCCACTTGCCAAGTTCAAGCGGTTCTTGCTAACCGAGGTGTGCGAGTTTGACAGAGAGGTTTGGCTGGACGTGGCCCGAGCGGCAGACGCTGTAATTGCTCTCCTTGACAGGCGTATTGCTGGAGATGAACCATCGCCAGAAGAATGGCTCGCCGCTTGGTCCGCCGCTGAGTCCGCCACTGAGTCCGCTGAGTCCGCTGAGTCCGCTTGGTCCGCTGAGTCCGCCGCT